>JGI24710J26742_10002835_pt1 | contig 15089 bp, 13 predicted proteins | sample BioPla2DNA2_FD_26742 | JGI IMG/M metagenome (IMG submission 26742) | reverse complement strand
ATCCGCCAATGTAAACGTTCTTTTTGCCCACTTCAACGGCGGTCTTTTTGACAATAACTCTCTCCGCTTTCACTTCAGGAAGAGGGACAAGATTGTCTCCGACCTTTTTGTAAGCATAAGCTTTCCCGAATCTGATAGAGCTGGTAGTTTTTCTGGCAGCCTGGGCAAACTGGCTGTTAAAATTCAAGGCAATAAGTGCTATAATAATAAGCCCAATATGCTTTTCTCTGAGTTTCATTGTTTGTCCCCTTACATATCTACTATCTGAGAAATATATCGGCGCTAATCCTTAAGGAGTTTAGAACTTTTGAGCAAAACCAACCTAGCAAAAAGAGGCGTTACCCTGATAGAAGTCCTCATAGCTCTTTTATTAGGCTCGCTGATGATAATTCCGATTTTCACTATTTTCGGAGTCTCCGAGAAAGTAACTTATAAAAGCACTAACGAAGTTGTTGCCTGCAACTTGGCTCTACAACGAATCGAAGAGTTTAAAAGCAGACCCTTTGCTGAGTTGCGAAAAAAAATAGAACAAGCTGCCGCAGACCCGCTAAACGGTCCTTACACAGAAGTTGTGTTTCCGCTTGAAGCCAACGCATACTGGAACTCCCCGGGAGTAGAATATTTAAGAGAAACCAGAATTTCATTCTATCCAAATATAAACCCTGACGTTTCCCTCTCCAACTATGAACAGCAAAAGCTCAGAATACGTATAAGAGCAATAGTCAAGTTCACAGAAACTGTATCGGGACAGAAAAAAGAAAAAGTATTTGAACTGGCGACAATAGTCACAGACGAAAACTACGCATCCGGCCTTGTTTTACAGTCAGCTCCTGAAACCCCGGCCAATGAGGAGGATAAGCCGTGAGAAACTCAAATAGAAAAGCCTTTACTCTGGCTGAGCTCCTTATATCAGTTTTGATCCTGGCTCTTGTAACCGGCATGGGTTACATGCTTGTAAACAGAAGTCTCGTCAGTATGAGACGTCAGCAGCAATCTATGGACACTCTCCATGAAGCCAGAAGCTTTCTCATGCAAATAGAACGGGATTTACGTCAAATGACAAAAATTGTCGCATTGGATACTGTTTTCAAACCATATCTCTTTGACGAGCAAAACGCCCTATTCTACAAAATGACAATAGAAATTCCTTCCGATGACGGAGCCTCCACTCAAAGGGTCACATATACCTATGAGGGACCTGACTCCTATGACCCCACAGAAGGAGCTGTAAAAAGAATCTACAGAGAAACCCAATCGGGCGGCAAAAAAATGTTAATAACAAAACAGCTGGACTACCTCAAAGTCTGGGGCACAGACGGCGAAATCATACGCAACAAGCTGGAAAGTGAAAGTATGGAAAACTATGTTTCTTACCTCACTCCGCACTATTACCATCCGACTAATCCAGCTTCTGACGGATTGAGAGACATATCAAAAATAAGAGGAATCGAACTTCAGCTTTCCATGCACGAAATGCTCGACAAAGATAACAAACCTATCAAGCAAAGAACCTTTACAACAAGAGTTTATTCCAGAATGCTGAATCCAAAAAATGAATCATGAATAAAAATCAGAGGCTCCCCAAAAGACAAGCGTCAACATTTCTTTGAAGTTGCTAAAAGCAGCTGTTGGCTGTAGTATTGAGTTGCCAAATTATTCAATGCGCCACACGTCATTCGCCGCTAGCCACTGACTTAACCTAAGTAAAAAAACTGTCCGTGTCTATATGCGGAAAAAAAAGTTTGACTTAAAACAAAGCGCTGGAAACATTATATAAAACACTCTTAATAGGACACTTCCGACCAAGAATCAAACAGGAGAATATGCACTTGAAAACGAACGAAATACGTGAAAAATTCTTAAAATATTTCGGCAATCATGACCATAAAGTATACAAATCAGCATCCCTGATTCCGACAGATGACCCGACACTTTTGTTTACCAGTGCAGGAATGGCATCTTTCAAGGCGTATTTTCTCGGCCTCAAAAGAGACGTCTCAAGAGCAGCCTCTTGCCAAAAATGCTTCAGAACAACAGACATAGAAAATGTCGGCTATACAGCCAGACATCACACTTTCTTTGAAATGCTCGGCAATTTCAGCTTTGGAGACTACTTCAAAAAAGAAGCCATAGCCTACGCTTGGGAATTCTCAACAAAAGAACTCAACATACCAGGCGACCGCATCCATATCAGCGTTTTCAAAGATGACGATGAAGCCTACGACATCTGGAAAAACAGCATGGGCGTTCCTTCTGAACGCATAGTAAAACTCGGGGAAAAAGACAATTTCTGGACAATAGGCGTAGGTCCATCAGGCCCCTGTTCAGAGCTTTATGTGGATCTCGGCGAAAAAGTCGGCTGCGGCAAACCCGACTGCGGTCCAGGGTGTGATTGCCCAAGATTCCTCGAGTTCTGGAACCTCGTCTTTACGCAGTTCAACAGAGCCGAAGACGGAACACTGACTCCCCTTGAAAGAAAGAATATAGACACAGGCGCAGGCCTTGAACGTGTCGCAAGCATACTTCAAGGCAAAACCGACAACTTCGAAAGCGACGCATTCACTCCTATCGTAAACTGCGTTGAAAAGCTTACTGGACACAAGTTCACCGAATCGCAGCAAGTCAAAACCGCCATAAAGGTAGTTTCTGATCACGCAAGAGCATTGGCCTTCGCTATTGCTGACGGAGGCATGCCCAGCAACGAAGGCAGAGGCTATGTTCTGAGAAAAATTCTAAGAAGAGCTTCCAGATTCGCTTACAGCTACCTTGACCAAGATAAGCCCTTCCTGCACAAAATTGTGCCTACGGTTATAGAGGCAATGCCTTCTTATCCAGAAGTGAAAGAAAACCAAGCCTACATAACCAGCCTTATGATCGGCGAAGAAGAAAAATTCCTGCAAACTCTTAAGAGCGGCAGCAGAATTTTGGATGACTATATCTATGATCTGAAAAAGAAAAAAGACACAGTTCTGCCTGGTGAAAAAGCCTTTATGTTGCATGACACCTATGGTTTCCCCCTGGATCTGACCAAAGAAATCTGCATGGAGCAAGGCCTAAAGGTCGACGAAAAGGGCTTTGAAGCAGAACTTGAAAAACAAAAAGAACGCGGCAGAGCCAATGCGGTTTCCGCGTTCGTCAACTTCAGCGCCATAGACCCTGCTAACTATACTGAAACGCAATTCACAGGCTACACAGATCTCGCAGGCGAGGCCAAAGTCCTTGATGCCATAAAACATGAAGACGGTTCGGCAATAGTAATCACTGACAAAACCCCCTTCTATGCGGAAGCTGGCGGTCAAGCTGGCGATGCTGGAAAAATCACAGCCGGAGAAGCCATCTTTTCGGTAGAAAAGACAGAACAAGCCGAAGGCGTTTACATGCACATAGGCAAATGGGCGACAGAAAAAACTTTCGCCAAGGGCGACAAAGTAACAATGCAGGTTGATGCCCAACGCAGAATGGATACAAAACGCAACCACACATCCACACATCTTCTTCACAAAGCTCTAAAAGAAGTCTTGGGCGATCACGTAAAACAAGCAGGCTCATACGTTGGCCCTGACAGACTCAGATTCGACTTCAACCACTTTAAAGCCGTTTCTGATGAACAGCTTGAAGAAATTGAAAACAAGGTCAATGTTGAAATACTTAAAGCTGAACCTGTAAAAACACAAGTCATGAACTTCGACGAAGCCGTAGCCTCAGGTGCTCAAGCTTTATTCGGCGAAAAATACGGCGACACTGTAAGAGTGGTTTCCGTAGGAACCTATTCCAAAGAACTCTGTGGCGGAACTCACCTTGCCAACTCTTCTGAAGCGGGCGCATTCACTATAATTTCTGAATCCTCTATAGCTTCAGGTGTCAGAAGAATTGAAGCTCTTACAGGCATGGCGGCTATAGACGAACTTCACAAAACACGCAAACGCGAAAAAGAAGTCGCCAAAGTTTTAGATTGCGATGTGCCTGGCATTGCCAAAAAAGCTGAAAAACTTTTGTCTTCTGCAAAAGAGCAAAGAAAAGAAATAGAAGAACTCAAGCAGGAACTCCTCAAAGCTGAAGTTCACAAGCTTAACAAGTTCGCCAAAACACAAAACAACGTCACCTACATATCGGCCAACATGAAAGACCTGAGTGTTAAAGATATGAAGTCTCTCGCTGACGACTACATGTCAGCCAACAATTCCACAGATCTCATTTTCCTTGCCTCTGCTGCAGACAAGGCCAACTTTGTTTTGAAACTCTCGCCCAAACTCGTAGATAAAGGTTTGAACGCTGGCAAACTTGTAAAAGAAATAGCCCAGTTCGCTGACGGCTCCGGCGGTGGAAAACCCGACTACGCTACAGCTGGCGGCAAATCTCCTGAAAAGCTGGCAACAGCCATGACTGAAGGAGAAAAAATCATAAAATCCGCTTTGGACGCTATATGAGAATAATAGCTCTGGATGTAGGTACAGTAAGAATAGGCGTTGCGGCATGCGACAAGCTCGAAATAGCCGCATCGCCCCATTCAGTTGTAAGAGCTTCGGGCAAACCTTGGAAAGAAATAGCCAAGATAGCCAAGCAGCTTGAAGCCGAACTTATAGTCATAGGTCTGCCTGTTTCTCTGGACGGGCAAGAAAAAACTTCCTGCGTAAAAATCAGGGAATTCGCCGAAGAGCTTAAAAAACATACTAAGGTTCCGATAGAGTTTTTCGACGAAAAGTTCACCAGCAGAATTGCAGAAGCTTCTCTGATTGAGGGCGGAATGCGCAGAGAAAAGCGCAAAGATGTCATAGACGCGGTCGCTGCTTCCCTCATACTGCAAGGATACATAGCTTACAAAAACAATAAAGGACAAACTCAATGAAACTCAAATATATGATCTTTTGCGAAGACATACGTCATGAAGTCGGCGGCAAATTCACTCTTGTCGGAGTAATTTCGAACAACCTTTGGACACAGGAATTTCCCCTTGTAATACCCAAACTCTGCCTTTTCATGGAATGGGAAGGTGTAACCAAAGATGCAACTGTCGCATTGAATATAATCCCGCCCAAAGGACTGAAAGCTCCCGACACCAAGCCAATCATGAAAATTGGGCACCAGCCTGGAATAAACGCTAGAAGCATAATGGCTCTGGCAGGTTTTCCGTTCCAAGAACCAGGTGAATATACCTTCTCTTTGGAATGTGATGGCAAAACAATAGCTTCCGAAACCATTAAGGTCGAAAAATACGAACCAAGCAAACACGTGAACTGACGAGAGAGACATGACTTTCAAGAAGCTTTGGGAATCAGCCTATAACGAATCAGGCGGCTCTGCACAAACTGCAGACACCGTTCCTCTGACCGAAGAACAAGCCAACTTTCTCTTCGAAACTTTGCGAACAGGAAGCATACATGACAAACAACAAGCGGTCGAAACCTTTGCAGCCTACGGAAAAGAAGCCGAAGTTCATATTGCAAAAAAGCTGAATCTCAATGATATCTCTATGTTCACTCATCTGGCCGATATCTTGGGACGTATTGGCTCCAACCTCTCTGCAGAGATACTTTCCAAAGCTCTTGCTACTAAAAAAAATGAGATAATTCTGCCAGCAATTAAAGCCGTCTCACTAATGGCCGATATGAAAAAAGCGGCGAATGTTTTGGCTGACTTTTTCATATCTTGCCAAGACGAGCCCATGCTGGCAAGAAGTATAAGATATTTGCTGAACCTCAAAGAAGATATTTCTCCCATATTCATTGAAAAATATGAATCCTTGGATGAAGAAAAAAAGATGTACATCTTGCGATTTTTGGCTGAAGCAGCTCAACCCTGTGCCCTCCCTCTCTTTGAAAAACAAGCAAAACAAACCCCAGAGGAATATGGGCTTTACTGCATAGATGGCCTCGGAAAACTCGGCTCTGATGAGGCTGTAAAAGTTTTAGACAAACTCGCCTCTCACTCAGAGTGGTTTTTAAGAAAACGAGCCGCAACAGCTCTAGGGCAGACAGAAAACAAGAGCGCCGTCCCAATATTGCTCAGACTGCTCTCTGACGAATCTAACTTAGTGAGAGCCTCTGCAGTAAAAGGGCTTTCAATAGTGGGAAAATTTGCCCCCGAAATCATAGCAAAAAAACTAAAAAATGCGCCCCGTTTAGTAAAAATCAACCTTATAAGAATCATGGGGCAAATAGGCGATCACCTGTTTCTGGAACCTATCCTCTCGACTCTCTCTGAAAGAGACACTCTCTTTTTCTCTATAGACGCTTTGGGCGACTTGGGGCATAAAGGCGCCGAACCGGCTTTGAGAAGGCTTTTAACTGACGAAGTCTGGTTCAACAGACTGAACGCGCTTGAAGCCCTGGACAAGCTTCAATGCCAATACATGCCTCAGATAGCTGAAAAGGCTCTCCAGGATGAAAACGATATGGTTCGAAACTCCGCGGAACGCATACTTAAAAACCTGCGAAGTTAACCGCCAGAAGAACCCAAAACTATCCACAGATTACTAGAGATAATTATAGCAAATCCATGAGCATATCCCGTCTGCGGCAAGAGCAAGACTGCCAGTTTCACTTTGAGAGTTGGGGAGAACCAACAGAGGGTCAGGATCGCTATTTGTCTTTATCTTGATTAGACACCATTCTCCTTTAAGAGATGCAGGCCGAATAGCTTGCGGAGGCTTGCTTGTGCTGTAAACGTATCTGACTGTTCCATTCTCATCTTTAAAGTAGAGTTTTGTCTTGCCGGAATCCAGCTCATAAGTCCAAATCAGGATGATCAGCTCCGTCGTCAGCTGTTTTATATTCCGAGGTTTCATTATTAGACGAGATCGAATAAATTTCTCCCGTGTAGTTTCCTTCACTATCAAAGGAAACTGTGACAGTTTTTGATGCCGAGTTTGCATTAACTTTCCATAGAGTCTCAGTATCCCCTGTTTCTGAATTCAAGTTGGCAGGTGTTTGTTCTGAAGAAGAGGGCGGTGACATGTTGACAAGCTTCCATGTACCTGTAAGCACAGGAGCTATTTTGGTATAAACGGAAGCCGCAGGGTTTTTGTTTCCGCCCCCGCCTCCGCCGCCGCAACCAGCAAGCGTCAAGGCTCCAATTAAAATAAGCGACTACAAAACACAAAGTTTATTTCTCATAGGACTCTCCCAAATGAAATAGTCGCCAAGTGGCGATTAGTGAGTGGCGTGTGGCAAGCTTTAATAATGTAAAATGCAGAATATAAAGTGATTGAATAAAAATCCATTGCCGCCTAATGCCAAGGACAAAAAAAAGAGCTGGAGAAGACATAAAAAGAACTTTCCCGCTTTTGTTTTAAAGATGTTAAAGTTTTTTGGTTGGAAAACTCGCTGCTATTTGCTGCAGAAGCAAAATACGCCTCAGAGCGGATAAGAAACTCCAGGCAACTATTACAGCTGCTCGCCTTGTACAGAATTCTTTCCATAGAAAAAGAATAGCTTCTTAATCTGTTAAATACAACAAAAATCGACCTGAAATTGCATTTTTTCAATAAAAGGCAACTCCCGAAAACTTTTTCCGCTCACCTTCTTTTAGGTTTATACTCACGCCTTTCTCTATGCCTTTCATTCAACTGAAATTTTTAAAACTTCACACAAAAGACATATTGCCGCCCCTTGAATGACATAAAAAGTCTTTATAGTAAAGTTGACATCAACAAAGGAGAAATAGGTTATGAGCAAAAATCCAAAAACACTTTCAATATTAATAATGGCCTTAGGCATAATACTTGCTAATGGACTGCCTGCAATGGCTATCACCCAAAGTGAAATGGTTGAAATACTCAGCGAGGAAATGACAGCCAACCATCTTTACAGCGAACTTGCCAAAAAATATCCTGAATACAAGATATTCTCCAAGCTGGCTGAATCCGAAGGCCGCCACATGGAATCCCTCAAGAGATCTGCTTCCAGACTGGGTCTTTCAATAGAAGAAGCCAAGATTGCCGACATCAAAATCCCGGAAACAAAAGAAGAAGCTTTGGTATTTGCATTGGCCTTTGAGCAAGAAGACATTGACATGCTTGAAAAGCTGATTGCAAAAGAAGAAGATGCCCGCACAAAAAGAGTTCTCAACAACCTTCTCAAAGGCTCCAAGAACCACCACAGCAGCATCAAAGAAGGCATAGACAAAGGCATTGAAAACTTGACTTACCATGATAGCCGACACTACAAAAACAGAGCCGATAATCAAGGCCAAAGAGGCGGATTAGGTCAGGGAGGCCAGCGACAAGGTAAAGGTCGTAAAGAGTTCAATCATAGAGCGAAAGGTTATCGCAAAAATTCCAGAGGTTTTCAAGGACACAGAGCAGGCCAAGATCTGAGACAACAAAAAGGCTTTGAAGAAAAAGACCTGAGCCAAAGAAAAGGTTTTAAACGCGAAAAATGTGAATTTGACTGCCCTCACCACAAAGACGAATATCGTAAAAACTTCAGAGGTCTTAAGAGACACGGTGAAAGGAAAGCTTTCAGAGACGGCAAAGGCAAACACCGCCATTTCAAAAGAAACAAAAACTTCAAAGGTTTTCCTGAAAGACCAGAAGGATTCCCCGAAGACTTCAATGGCTTTTCTGAAAGACCAGAAGGATTTCCCGAGCACTTCCAAGGCTTCCACGAAAGAGGCTTTGAAAAAAGATTCAAAGACGACAAAGGCAGACATCAGCATTTAAAGAGACATACAAATTTCAGAGGCTTACCAAAAAGAGGCTTCGGAAAAAGATTCAAAGATAGCAAAGGCAGACACCCGAATTTCAAGAAAGACAAAAATTTCCCAAAGAATTTCAAAGGTTTCTCCAGAAGAAATCCAAGATTTCAGCAATTCGACAACCCTGCCAACAACCAGATTGACTACAGATTCTACAGAGGCTTAGGCAGAAGCCGCAAAGAATTCCCTCGAAGAAAAGAAGGCTTTCCCAAGGACTTCAAAGGTTTTCCTCCGAAAAGACACTTCAAAGAGGACTTCATAGAAGAATTCGAACAGCCAATAGAAGAGCAAAAGCCTGCTGAAGAAGTTGAAGAACTTGAAGAAGTTGAACAGCTCAAACAGGTTGAGCAAGTTAAAGAGGCAGAACAAGTTAAACAAGCCGAATAATCTAAAATAAAACAAAAAGCAGGGTTTAAAACCCTGCTTTTGCTATTAGCTACTGCTAATGCTGCTTTTTCACTAAAATTTACCTGTCAGCCCTTCAAAATTCACAAAGCAATAGCTGCTAATAGTTATGCCGCCGCACTAGCAGTGGAGGGCGGATAGTGGAATTGTTTAGACTCAATTCACTGCGAGCTGATAATTGCTTTGCCATTACTTCTATAGTTTTTTTAAGGGTAAAAATAGAGTAAAATCTTAGCCAATGCAATGAACTAAGATTTTACTCAGGTCTCAGATTAAAAGAGCTTTTTAGCAAAGTTATTTGATAAAGAGTTCGCTTTTCGGAGACTAGCGAAAACGAAGTTTTGGCGTAATTTTTAGCTTTTATCGGTCCTCCATCTGTGTGAATCTGTGTCCATCTGTGGATAAAAAAAAGAATCTACAATATAGTGAACTTTTAGGCACAATAAACTACTAGCGAGGTGATTATGACCAGGATATTGATCGCAGACGACAACCAAGACATTGTAGATATTTTAAAAAGGTTTGCTGAAAAAGAAAATTTAAAAGCAGACACAGCCTTCGATGGACAGGAGGCTCTAGAGCTTTTTGAAAAAAATGATTACGATTTAATCCTCTTGGATATAATGATGCCCAAAATAGACGGTTACCAAGTTTGCAAAACTATCCGTAAAACATCGATGGTACCCATCATCATGATCACCGCCAAAGGTGAAGACTACGAAAAAATTATGGGTCTGGACTTGGGAGCTGACGACTATATAGTCAAACCTTTTTCCGTTGCTGAAGTCATGGCAAGAGTCAGAGCCATTTTGAGGCGCATTGAAAAGAAGTCCGATCAGAACTCCGCATTGGTTATAGGCCCTATGAAGCTGGACTTGGGCTCCTACACCTGTGAAGCTGATGGACAAAACATAGACCTTACAAAAAAAGAATTTGAGATTCTCTGGACATTGGCTTCCAATCCTTCAAAGGTCTTTACACGTGAAAACCTTTTGGACTCATTGTGGGGTTATGATTACTTCGGAGATTCCAGAACCGTCGATACCCATATAAAACGTTTAAGAGCAAAACTGGCTCCATTCCCTGAGTTAAACGAACTCATAACAACCATTCGCGGCGTAGGCTATAAATTTAAAGAGCTCGGAGATTAAATGAGAAACAAAATAACAAAAAAACTCATTTTTTATTTTCTAATAATTGTCATAGTCAACTCCTTGATTTCAAGCGCCACTTTTGTGCTTCTAGGACGCAAAGCATATTTAGCTGCCTATAAAGATGACTTGGCCCGAAGAGCGAATAATATAGCTAAAGAAATCTCCGCCAATATAGAGATTTTCTCTTTCAGAGATGAGCTGCCCCCTCCACCACCCCCTCCACCGCCAATGAGAAAAGGGCAAGGAAGAAATAATCCTCACAGAATGAGAATGGCACCCAGATATCTCAACTGGATGGAGCAAGTTCTGGACTCCAAGATCTGGCTCATTTATAAAACTGACAAAATCTTCCAAAGAGGCAATCTGAATATTCAACTTTGTTACGATGATTTGTCAGACAATTCAAAAGTCGTTATAGACGAAGCCTTTGAAGGAAAAACTGTCACTACCGAATCATTTGAAAACATTTTCGAAGAAGGCAGCCTCACTGCTATAGCTCCGTTACAAGACTCAGACGGCAACATCTATGGAGCTATCTTAATACACGAAAACATAGCCTTGGCAAGAAGCTTCATCAACTCAGCACTCTATATTCTTCTTATTTCAGTTCTCTTGGGCATTTTAATCGCTTTAATAATGGTAGTGTTTTTCGCCAAAAAGTTCATAAATCCTATCAACCTCATAGATGAAGCGGCCAAAGTCATGATTGAAGGAAACTATAAAGTACAAACAGGAATCAAACAAGATGACGAGATTGGAGACTTGGCAAACAACATAGACGAATTGGCTCTCAGACTCGAAAAGGGACGATTAGAAAGCGAGAATCTAGACCGCTTGCGAGATGATTTTATCTCCAATATGTCTCATGAGCTTAAAACACCTGTCACAGTTATTAAATCATCAATAGAAGCTTTGGTTTCCGGGGTTATTCCAGAAGCTGAAACAAAAGATTACCATCACTTGCTCTATGAAGAAATCTGTGTTTTAGAACGGTTAGTAATGGATTTAATGGAACTCAATACGGTAAAGAACAGAAACTTCCCAATGAATTTTCACGAAGAAGATCTGATCGCCATTTTAAGAGATGCCGCCAGAAGTCAGAGGATTCTGGCTGAAGAAAAAGAAATTGAGGTGCTCTTGGAAATCAAGGACTCATACCATATGATGGACTGCGATTACACCCGCCTGAGACAAATGTTCATCACTGTAATAAACAATGGCATCAAATATTCCAAACCGAATGAACCTGTAATAATTCGTGAATTTAAGGACGGAGAGCAAATCAAAATTCAAGTAATCAATAAAGGCGAGCCTATAGAACCAGAAGAAAGAGAGCGTATTTTTGAATCTTTCTACCGTGTAAAAAATGCTCAGGAAAAAGGCTTCGGCCTTGGCCTTGCGATAGCCAAAGAAATCGCCGACCGCCATGAGATCCTGCTTCACACCTTCAGTAATATAGAAGATGAGACAATTTTCGAATTCGTTATAGGATCGCAGGGCAAGAAGACAGAATAATCCGCAGACTGTAAAAACAGTGGGTTATGGGTGGTGGATAGTGGGCAGAAAGAACAAAACACAAAACTATCCACAGATTACACATCAACACAGATGAGGACAAATCTCGCAAAAATGCTTATGCTACCGCATAAATTCTGTTTTTGCTCATAGTCTCTGATTAAGAACAGATAGTGATAATCCACACAAAATGGTTCTAAATAATTCAGCCCCAGAGGGAAAAAGACCGTATTTTTCACCAGCGTTTTACTTCAGGTTTTTGATTTCTTCTACTGTCAAGCCTATGACATCCGCTATTTGCTCAGGGGAAATTCCTGTTTGCAGCATTTTCAAGGCAATTTCCAAAGCTTTCTTTCGCTCACCTTTTGCAAGCCCTTCTTCAAGACCTTCTTTGCGACCTTTTCTCAGACCTTCTTTCAGACCTTCTGCTCTGCCTTTATCCATGCCTTTCATTATTGCAGATTTATGAGCGCTTCGTTTTTGTCGGATTAAGTCTATATAATCATCATATGCCTTGCGGTCTTCTGGACTCATGCTCATTACATCCAGGACAGCAGAGGCCTCTTTAAGACCTGGAGCCGTAAAATCACTTTTTATAGAGGAATTTTTCAAAAAGTATATCCACTCATCCAAGGGAGTTTTGGCATAATCGTCAAAGTTCTTTACTTTTATCAAATAATATTCAGGATAAAGCTCTGCCGGATACTTTTTGCCGAAAAGCTCGGTTTGTTTATCGTCGAGTTTAAGAACGTCGTGCTGATGCATTCCAATGAATTCGGTTTTGCCCACATAAACATAGTCTTTGCCTCTTCCGAGATCGAAGTTTAAAATGTTTATTGAAATAACCTTAATAACCTTCTCGTAAAGGTTTCCTTTATACATGTGTTCAGTGATCGCCTTGGAGGTTCCGTAAAGCATACGTTGAAAGAAATCATGCTGATAGTCATATTGAAGTTCTATGAGTATATATTCCCTTTCACTGGCTTTGACCTTGATATCAAGACGGTTGCTTTTATCATCGGGGTGTTCTCTGTTGCTTTCGCTCTCGGCAATAGAGTCTATCTCTATTTTTCTGTTCAGAAGTACGGAAAGGAATCCCTCAAGCACGCCTTTATTGGCTTTGCTTCGCAAAACCCGCTTCATCGCCCAATCGAATGATATTAGTTCTCTTTCAGCCACTTGCTCTCACCTCCAGCCTACTCACAGCTTAATTATAACACATATGAAAAGACGGTTATAACCTCTACTTTTTTTGCTTTTGCTTCTTCATAGAACTTTTACAGCAAGTGAGCATGGATAAGAACGTAAAGCAGCCAATTCAGTTTGCAAGGTTTACTTCTGCTACAGGTCTGACAATGTTAAGCAGCCCTTGATAATTCTCAACTTGTCTGAAAACCAGATTTTCCGTGGAAATTTCGTTAAAAAGCTTTACGGCACAGTCTATTTTATGTTTCTCTATTTCTCTGAGTTGCCAACTATCCATACTTCCTTTGGTTTCCGCAATAAAGTAAATATGTTTGACAGATCCTTTATGAAAGGCAATAGCCCAGTCAGGCGTATAATTTCCGACAGGCGTCGGGATATAAAAACCTCTTGGCAATTTAGCATACACACAAACTTCAGCCGCTCCGTCCAAATCTTCGGCAAAAGTTCTTTCAACAGACTTTTCAGCTGTACCGTCTGTAAACACATATGGCTGTATATGCTTCTTAGCCCTAAAAGCTTTGCCTAGATTATTGCGCTTGTCTGCCGTAAAAATCGACGTATCATACTGTCCGTCAATCTTGTCGTAAGAAATATGTTTAACAACCATATTGCCCTTTTGCTCTTTTATAAGTCTGGAGACCTCTCTTATAAACTCTTCGGGATTCTGCTTATAACAAGCGAATTTATCAATTCTTATCCCTTTAAGAATCTCCACAACTGTTCTTCTTGTCAGCACTGTGGCTTGTGCAATTTGCCCTACCAAGTCGTATTTGACTTGACTGGTTTCATGAGGTTTCAAAGTTCTTGTTTTGGATATAAAAGCCTCAAATGAATCTCCCTCTCTGACAGCATCAGCAGTCAGCTCTTCCTTTTGTTCCGAGGCAGACATTGTGTATTGCAATCCAGCCACATGCAAATCTTTGTTTATGGTTTTTATCGAATTTTCAATCAATTCATTGCTATCAAAAGATACTTTATAAGCATATTTATGATTGAGCTTAGACCATAATTCTTGAAACTCTTTCCTATAAAAGTTTTCATTCAATTCATTTACTGATATTTTGGTTTCATGCCCATCAGCTATCATCTCGTCTAAAAGCTTGTCATCAAAGAGACTTTGAATCAACTTATGAACACTGTCGCTAATAGATTTCAATTCTTCGAATCTTCCCTCAAATGATGCCAGCTGATTATTATTCAAATCTTCATGATATTTTTCTGAAACACTGTCATACTCATCAATATAGTTGTTTATCGCAAGATATTGCCAAATTGAAAGAGCTTCCTTTTTAGTGATTGAATGAAATTCTCTATGTAGATCATCTTGATCTTGCCAAGATATGTTTCTTGCAAAAGCTTCAAGACTTCCAAGTTGTCGCCTTCAATATATAGATTTTCAGTATTATCGAAATTGACACTTTCTTCTCTGCAAGGTCTCAGGGTTTTAGATATTGGAGCATTTGCCGAAAGTATGGCTTTTCTTTTATCCGGCCATGTAAATTGATAACGTTCTTCTCTGCCTTCCACGACTTCTGTAGATATTTCCTGCATTAAAATATCTTTATCAATAGCTCTGACTAAATTACCATTTTTATCTTTTGTCTCAGTAACAGCATTCGAAAAGAGCTTTTGTAAGACTTCGAACTTTTTATCAGCTAAATTCTTTGTTTGCATGGGTAATTCATTCATTTAAAGGACTCCTTTAATCAGTGGAAAACGGACGGTGTACAGCGGCTAGAACCCATGCCTCTATATTGACAGCCACGGAAAGACTGATAAAATTTCGGAGACAAAGAACAAGAGCAGCAGAGACAAGCTTTTAAATACTGGTTAAAAGCAGGATGTACAGCATGGAAACCAGATGGCATCAAAACCCCGCAAGAAAGAACAAAAAATGCCAAGCGACTGATTAAAGTCAGTTGGCTGTCTTTAAAGTTTATTTTTTGGGAAAGACTGTGAGTCGAAAGAAAATGCGAAAATGCCTGAGAGGGCTGAAAAAGCTCTAGGCGATTATAATGNNTGCTTGCTTGCTTGCTTGCTTGCTTGCTTGCTTGCTTGCTTGCTTGCTTGCTTGCTTGCTTGCTTGCTTGCTTGCTTGCTTGCTTGCTTGCTTGC
>JGI24710J26742_10002834_pt1 | contig 15096 bp, 18 predicted proteins | sample BioPla2DNA2_FD_26742 | JGI IMG/M metagenome (IMG submission 26742) | reverse complement strand
TCAATTAACATTATACAGGATGATTTATGTATATGGGAGATATCTTCGGATATCTCCTAATTATTTACTTGTCTTGCCAACTATAATTATACTCTAAGTTTATGCCATGGCTTAATCTTCCTTCATGATTTCACCGTGTTAATGATTTGAAGAAAAGTGTTCCAGAAACTTAAGTTCCGCATGCCTAGAGACTGTAAATACTCCGTGGGGTCGAGCAAAACTCACTTTGTTCAAACAATGCTCTCCCTTTCCACGTCGTATTAACATTCTCTACAACATGCTTCACAATGTTTCTACCACATTTTTCTTCAAATAAATTGTGTGAACAATTTTTAATCATGTGTATCCTATGTCTCTTAAAAACGTTACTTTTTTAATTTTCAGGAGTAGTACTTATTAAAGGGTATTTTGCTGGTGAATAAAAATATACTAATATACATTTTACATTTTAGAGAAGAAGGTGATTTATAGATATAAGACAGCATTTAGAGTACGAATAAAGAGTGTTTATGGTAAAATTAAAATTCTCGTATTCAACTTTATCTGGAAGGTATGGAGTTTTTATTATTCTGTTTTACAATTATGCTCTATATATAAATACCTCATAATATAGATACCTCTGTAATATTTAAAAAACCCTTACAAACTGTTATGGTTGTTGTAAGGTTTTTTTCTTATGTTTTTTACTAAAAAAATGAACCGAATGACCGGTAAGAAACAATATATTTATGGTAGCTCCTGAGGTGGAATTAAATATTGACAACTAATATTATTTTTTATACAATTATTACCTTAAATCAAAAGAGAAGGTCTTGGATGCCATCATTGACCAGTATCTGGAGATTGCCCTTGAGAGGGCGGAGGATGTGCTGGTGTTATCCATTCAAAATCGTGGTTCCTTTATGAGGTATTGGGAGAGAAAGGCTGGCAGGATATGTTCCTCCTATATTCTTTTCAAGCTCAGCATCGAGTACCAACAAAATGCATGTGTGAATTGTTTATATGTATGAGGGGGGGAAATGCTTGAATAATGAAATCAACCTATTACTTATTGACATAAAAAATTCTAATGATGCTTCTTTTGAGATGTTGTTCAAAAGAATGAATAAGCCTGTCTTTGCTTTGGCTTTCTCAATTGTTGGGGACAAATCATTGGCTGAAGATGTAGTACAGGAAACCTTTATCAGGATCAAAACCAAGTCCAATTTATATAATGAAGGAACCAATGGAGCCGCATGGATATTTCAAATTGCACGCAATTTATCTTTAAATTTGATAAAGAAAAGGAAGTTTGAAGTTACGATAGAGAACAATCAATCTCTGGAAGAATTATTTTTAAAGCATAGTCCTTCTGGCGATAAATCTAAAGAATTTGATATTAGCTTGGAAAAGTTTTTGCTGCAAGAAGCATTTACAAAGCTTAATGAAAACGAGCGTCAAATTATAATCCTCTATGCGGTTTCCGGGCTGAAACATAAGGAGATAGCCAAGCTGCTTGGTATTCCCCAATCTACCGAGAGATGGTATTACATTAGGGCTTTGGGGAAGCTAAGAAAAATATTATCCTCCCAATCAAATTGTGAAATGGAGTGATTTATTCAATGAAGAGAAAAATTACTGAGAAAAAGGTACTTTCGATGCTTTCAACTGCAGTGGATAACCTGGAAGTTGATGTCTGGGATAAAATAGTGAATTCCAAGAAAAGCGGATTGGAAGAGATCGATTCATCCTATATTGAATCACCGAAGCAAAATAAAATATTTGTTCCGAGGAGAATTGCCTCTATTGCCGTTGCTTGTATATTTATGATTATTGGAATATATGCATTTTTAAATATAAGTGGAATAATACCTTTTAAAAATCTTAATCCCAATATGTATTTCAGTCCGTTTTTGGCTATTGCCGAATATGACAATAAATTATATTTTCAGAATTTTAAGGATGGAAGAAAGCTTTATTCCATGGACTTAGACGGAAATAACATTGCAAAAATAAATAATGACAGCATCTTAAATTTTACAATCTATAATAATGATATTTATTATATTAACAGTACTGACGGAAAAATTGTTGTATTAAAGACTGACGGCACGCATAAGAAAGTTTTGGAAAACACCAATGCCAACAGAAATATAGCCGTTTTTGGAGATTGGATATTTTATACTTCAGATGACGGTATCTACCGAATCAAAAGTGATGGTGCTCATAATGAAAAGATTTCTGATATTATTGTGCATACTCTTTGTGTATATGGCGAAAATGTTTACTTTTCATCAGGCAATGAAAACCAGGAAGGTCTTTATAAAGCTGGTTTAGACGGAAAAAATATAGTAAAAATATACGCTAAAACCGTAAGCGGCTTTAGCGTATATGAAAACAATATCTACTTTTGCAATATTTATGACAACTATTGTCTTTATAGAATAGCAGCAGACGGAAGCAAGATTGAGAAACTTAAAAGTAATGGCAAGGATATCTTAATTTCAACGGGTGCTTTTGATATATTTAACGATGAGATATATTTTATTAACGAGAGTTTTGAGAACACATGCTATTTATTCAAAATGGATCTTGATACTGCTAACTTAACAAAGCTCGCTGAAATAGAAGCCACTACAATAAAAGTTTTTGAAAAAAATATTTATCTTTATCATCCGTCTTACAATGGCAGACTGTATAGGCTGAGTACTTACGAAAATAACTTGGAAGAAATTCCATCTAAATAAAAAAGAGTGGACTATAAATCCAATAATTGTCTTGACCATTTTATTCTATTTTGTTTGTCTGATTTTTGGTATTATTATATTGAAAAGGCAATTCAACTAAAAAAGCTATGGGTATATTTGTACTCTATCAACAAGGCGTTTTATATAAAAAAGCAGAAGATAATAAATATTATACTGATTGTGACATTTTGCCCGATTCTTATTTGTTGCTTAAAGCAAGGAGGTAGCGTAATGCCGCTTAAGATAACTCATAATGATATAACAAAAGTAAATGTGGATGCAATTGTTAATGCAGCCAATTCGTCGCTGCTTGGTGGGGGAGGGGTTGATGGGGCAATTCATCGGGCTGCCGGCCCACAACTGCTTGAGGAATGCCGGACTCTCGGCGGCTGTAAAACCGGTCAAGCTAAAATAACAAAAGGGTATAGGCTTCCTGCAAAATATGTAATACATACTGTTGGACCTGTCTGGATTGGCGGTAATAACAATGAGGAGAAGTTATTGGAAGATTGCTATAAAAATTCGTTAGCATTGGCTAAAGAGCATGATTGTGAAAGTATTGCCTTTCCTCTGATATCAGCAGGTGCCTTTGGATATCCGAAAGATAAAGCAATAAAAACTGCTGTTTCGGTTATAGGAGATTTTTTGCTTGGCAATGAAATGACGGTTTATCTAGTTATTTTCAATAAGACGGAATTTGCTTTGTCCAAAGAGTTGTTTTCATCTATAACCCAATATATCGATGACAATTACATAGAAGAACCTACTTTTAGCCGCCTTGAGGCATTTGAGAGAATGTACGAGGCTGAAGAAAGCTTTAAAGAAGCCTATGATGTATTCTCATCAGAAGCATATGCCCGGGAGAAAAAGCAAAAAAGAAGCCTTGAAGATGTGATAAAGAACATGGAAGAAACGTTCTCGCAAATGTTACTGCGTTTAATTGATGAAAAAGGCATGACACACGCAGAGACCTATAGAAGGGCCAATATTGACCGCAGACTGTTTTCTAAAATCCGAAATGACGTAAATTACAAGCCCAGTAAGGCTACTGTAATTGCATTTGCAATAGCATTGAGGCTAAATCTCGATGAGACCAAAGACTTATTGAAAAAGGCCGGTTTTGCACTTTCCCACAGCAGTAAATTTGACATTATAATTGAGTATTTTATTGAGGAAGGTAACCATAATATTTTTGAGATAAATGAAGCTTTGTTTGCGTTTGACCAGGAATTATTGGGGGTGTAAATCATCGACATGATAGAATTGTCGCTTTCAATGCGACCAAACCTATGATAAATGATGTTATTCTTTAATTAAAATTAATGATTGGGGGATAACATGATGAAAAAAGGTTTAACGGAATTGGTTTTTATTCTTGACAGAAGCGGGTCAATGAGCGGTCTTGAAAGTGATACTATAGGCGGGTACAACTCTATGCTGGAAAAGCAGAAAAAGGAGCCTGGTGAAGCTATAGTAACTACTGTGTTGTTTGATGACAAGTATGAATTATTGCACGATCGAATTAACCTTCGTGGCATATCTCCGATAACGGACAAAGAGTATTTTGCCAGAGGTACTACTGCGTTATTGGATGCGGTGGGGAAAACAATAAATAAAATTGAAAATGCACAAAAGCATACAACAGAAGATGAGCGGGCCGAACATGTTATGTTTGTAATAATAACCGACGGTATGGAAAATGCCAGCAGGGAGTTTGGCTATGAAAAGGTTCGCCGGATGATTGAACGTCAAAAAAGCGAATGTGGCTGGGAGTTTATTTTCCTTGGTGCAAATATTGATGCCGTTGAAACAGCAGAGCGTTTTGGAATTAACAGTGACAGAGCAGCAAATTATAACGCAGACAGTGAAGGCACAACGCTTAATTATATCGTAATCAATGAGGCAATAAATTGTCTTAGAGAAAAGCGTTCAATAGCAAAAGATTGGAAGTGCCGTATTGAAGAGGATTATAAAAAGCGTGGAGGAAAGTGATAAAATTATATCAGGTGTTGCTTTTAATATAGACAAAACACAGAAAAGCCATTTAAGGCATGAAGGCATTCCTGAGGGTGTTAGTTTGTAAGGCAATTACCTTATTTGTTATACGGGTTATTACCGGTATTTTTTGTATCAACTAACCTATCTAAATTATTCATGCGGTAAATAAACATCGAAAGAAATTGAAATAAGTGTGGAAATGCCGATGGAAGTGTTGGGGGAATCTAACACTTCTTGTCGGTACAAGCCAGAGGTCAAAGAAATTCGGCATTGGGCTGAAGGAATTAAATTGCATAGTTCCCTGAGCTTTATTGCTGGCGGTGGATTTTTTGTGCTGTATTTTAATTTTATGCATATTAACAATGAGATGATTTTGGTTACCATTAGAGGTGTATATCAAAAAGGAAAATGCAACTGGAATTATTTTAGCACTTTTATATCTCCTAAGAGTCGGGAAGACTTTATATTCACTATGAACGGTAATGTACTGCAATTCCTTTAAATAACGTCAACAAAGGAAGTGATGGTGTATATGGACTTTTAGATTAAACGCCAAAAAAAACCATGTAAAAGAGCATGGTTTGGTTATTGATTAACCGTTCTTTTTATAATCTCTGTAAAGATTCTCAATGGATCTGTCGTAAGTCTTTTCTCCGGATTTGGAAAAGAAGCATCCCGGTACTTCTCCACTTCTGCGGTGATATGCAACACATTCACAACATTTGCCGTGACGTGAACATGAGGAATATGTGCAAGTACAATTGATAGTATTGTTGCAAGCCATTTTAAACCCTCCATAATAAAAATTGTCACAACCATTATAATAAAAAACAAGTTGCGTTTCAATAAATTAAACAATTAAAAATAAAATATTAAGCTGAATGAAGGCATTAGGAATTCATTTTATTGGATTATTAAAATATTTTTATCTAAAAAATGAACCGAATCACCGTTTAAAAACAATATATTTATGGAATAGCTATTCTAGGTAACTGGGGTGAACAATACTGTATAGAAAGCTATAGCAAAGGTATTAAAATAGATTTGCACCGTGCGGAAAGGGGGAACGCAGTGAACTAATAAGGGCAGAGGTGGATAAACTCAATGACAGGCTTAGAATACCCCTATATATGTACTACACTGCGGAAATGTCGGTGGAAGATATTGCATTGGCCCTTAAGATTCCGCAGGGTACTGTAAAAGAAGCCTGTGCACTTTTTGATTTGCCCCTTGATGTGAATAAGGCAGATCATGAAAAAGCCCAAAAGTATCTCAAAGAATTATTACCCGAATCGTTACCTTCTGATTCTGATTCCTCAATAGAGGATAGCTTCTTTGATGTCTGGTAAAATGAAATTGCCGACGCCTCCGGAGCTTTTGCTTTCATAAATCGTGGAGCTGTTCGTAAAGGTGTTAAAGTTTTTTAGATATCCCATCCTTTCCGATTATTAAGAATCAATGAATTAAGTGGAAATATGTACTGCTTGGTATATTTTCTCATATGTTGCGAATAATATGATATGAGAAAATTTAAAGCGGTGGTGGGATTTATAAGAAAATATCGCAGAAATGTTGCAAACAATATAAAAAATGCTACTATTTAATAGATAGGGAGGCAAATTTCATATTAATCGAGTATAAGGTCAAAAATTTTATGTCGTTCAAAGATGAGATTGTTCTGTCAATGGTAGCCGATAACAATCGAGAATTATCGGATACAAATCTTTTTCAATATGAAAATATGACTCTCTTGAAAAGTGCTGCAATTTTTGGTGCTAATGCCGGTGGAAAATCAAATTTAATTAAATCGTTTAGTTTTTTTAATAATCTTTTTTCGCCATATACTGATACCCATAATACGCTTTTAATGAACCCTAAACTATTACGAAGAGACCAGATATATTTTATTGAAAAGAATGAATATGGCGTAAGCAGTATGTACAGTTTATATGACATTGATTTGGATATTAGAAGTAATTTTAATTATTTGAATAATTATTTGGCCGGTCGCTTTGGAGCCATCCCATATCTTGGGGAGTTTAGCTTAAACATATAAAAATGGACAGGGGATTGTACTGTGAGGAAAAAGTGCGATACATCCAGTTATAAAAGACAAGACCTTCACTGAAATTCCATAGTCTAGGATAATAAATAATTTGCGATGTCCTTATCTATTATCGATTACCTGCCGACACCACCTTTGCCCAATGGCGTAGAATCGACGTATGCATTGATTACAAGTTGACACTATCTTAAAGGCATGGGTGTATATTATTTTTTTCACATTTATTTAATGCACCCTAAAGGCATTTTTGGGTTGAAAAACACAGGAAAAAACGTTATATTTTTAATATAAATTTCATTTTAAGTATCCTTCGTGATTCTAAAGCGAGTAAAAAACATTTTAAGGTAATCTGGCTCAATATATAAACAAACGGCAGTTTAGGTTAACAAGGGTACTTTCTGCGGTATTATTATGCTCTTTTTTAAGAAACGGTGTGAGTTATGAAACAGAAATATTAAGTGTGGAACTGTGGGAGGAATAATATGAATATTGGATATTTACGCGAAAATTTACCCAACATTGATGAAATAAAGGTGATAGGGAAAAATGCCAATGTGGGCGGTGTCATCTGCAATGTTATGGGATTAATACGCCAAGGTACGCAGATGCATCTTTTAGTTTTACAATATGACGAGAGCTATCAGCAAAGTATTGAGGAAAGAGAAGCAGAGGAACTGTATGAAGATCCGGACATACCTAGGACTAATAGAATGGCACTCAGTTCCAGAGGAATCGAAGCGAAAAACTCTTTCGACTCAGTTTTAAAAGTATTCATTGATGAAAGAGAATTTGAAGTATTTACTTCAGAAAATAGACGACTCGGCATGCAGGAATGGGAAAGTATATTGATAATTGCCGAATTTTTGAAAAATGGGTGGCAACCGAATGGAATCGATTATCAGGATATTGATATGATATTTTTATCCAGCCTGAAACTGGAGGGTGACTATACTTTAATTCCGGCCTTTAATCAAAATCCAAAGATGCGTTTTATAAAAGGACAACAGTGTGTAGTACGCCAAGTGGAAAAACCTATTACTTTGGTAGTTGGAGACCAATATCCCGATAAATTATTTTTCCGGGATAAAACTACCGGTGAGGAACATTGGGTGCAAATTAACAGAGTATACTTGTTGGATATGTGGGAAGAAATGGAGAAGACCTTTACTAATCCAAAACTTCAAGAGCATATGACTTCTGAGGAAATTAATAGAGCAAGGTTGGATTTTGAGAAAAAATTTTTAGAAGTTTGCCCTAAGGGTATGTACTTTCCCGTAATTGAGTACGAATGCGGGGAAGATATATCTTTGCAGTTTTATTCCAAATCTTATTTGGATGCATCACCTGTAGATAGTGGTACTAGCATAGGATTCATGATTGCACCGGAACAGCCTACAGGCATTTGGGGATTAAAACTGAAAGCTGCCGTTATACAAGAGCCGGTTCCTGAAAAAACTGATAGAATTGACGCAGAATTATTTCATTATCTTATTTCTGCAACAAGCGATGATATACTATTGAAGTAGGTTCTGAAAGATTTTGCTTTTACTGTAATAGGTGTTGCATTTAATATTGCAATATCTTGTAATTATACATATATTAAAACCGAAAAAGAGCTTCAGGCAATGCGTAAAAAGCCAATGTACATGGCTGACACGGTTATTGTTGCAAATATTTTAAATATGTTCCTGGGTTTGGTGGTATATTTTTATTCAGGAAGAATAATTGGTGAAAGTATACCATTTTTAATTTAAAGGAGGATAAGCTATGTTAGAAGTAGGAACAAAAGCACCGGATTTTGAATTGCCGGATCAGAATGGTAAAATGCACAAATTATCAGATTATAGAGGAAAGAAGGTAATCCTTTATTTTTATTCCAAGGATAACACGGCAGGCTGTACTAAGCAGGCATGTGGTTATTCGGAAAGGGTTCCGCAGTTTATGGAGAAGGGTGCGGTAATTCTTGGCGTGAGCAAGGATACAGTTGCTTCCCATAAGAAATTTGAAGAAAAGCATGGATTAGCAATTACCCTTCTTTCGGATTCGGAGCGTAAGGTTATTGGGGCTTATGACGTGTGGAAGGAAAAGATGCATTGCGGAAAAGCATCTATGGGAGTTGTTAGAACCACATATCTTATAGATGAAGAGGGTACCATTGTTAAAGCAAATGATAAAGTAAAGGCTGCAGATGATCCGGAGAAGATGTTGGCTGAATTATAATAATATGCATCCGAACAATATTTAATATGTGCTGGGCTAAAAATTAAAACCTATTATCTGGTTCCTAAATGTTATGACCTTCATATAATACATTAAACAAAGTATATATGGGAGGTCAATATGCAAAACTGTTACATCAATTCATGCATCAATTCTTATAGGAATTATCCGGATAATAGGTTTAATTATGCCAATAGACAGAATACTTACACCTTGGATAGACAAATAGGCGATGTAAATGGTGACGGGGTAGCGGATACAGTTTACTTGGTCGGTGAAAAAAGCCAGAATAATTTTTTTGAAAACATTAGAGTAATGGTACAGGACGGCAGTACCCTGCAATGGTATGTTATTCCTCTGTATTCAAATTACAGTATGTCCTTTGATCCATGGCTGTTTTTGGGCAGCTTTACCAGCTTTAGCTCAAAGGAGATTATGGTAAGTCTTCCCGTTGGAGGAAGTGGGGCACTAACGTATTATTATGTGATATCATTCTACAATAACAATGCCGAATATATGCTGGGTCCTGAGCAATTTACGGATCTTGTGCAACCCCTGAAATTTGAAATCAAATATATGGACAATTTCAAAGTGCTTGTTAAAAGCAGCAAACTTAACCAATCTTATATAGTAGATGTAAGCGATAGAAAAGAATTTTATGAAGGAACGGTTTATGACAACAAAGGCAAACTCATAAAACCCCTAGATGGATTTATTATCTATCAACCCCATCTTTATCCTGTCAAAACCGATGGTATTGCACCATATAAGCTGCAAGCACAAAATGCTATAGCTGGAACTTCCCATGCTGACCGGCTTGGTTATACAGTAACATACTGGCAATATAATAGGCAGAGTAAATCTTGGGATTTAGACCCGGAGTATTTTTTTGTTATGCTATAACAGGGGACGGTTCTCTGTTTTACTGAAGATTCCAATCCTATTCAAGACAGACTATATACTAGTAGTGTATTCTCAAATTACTTACGCATAATAAAATCCGAGAACTCCGATCTTTTAACGGGTTCGGAGGATTTTTATTTGAATGGAAATTTGAGAAACACTATACTAAAATACGAAGTGGAGCGGTATATCACGATTTATATGCCACCGATTATCCGGCAGCCCATTGCAGGAAAGGTAAAGTATGGATTTGCCTTTACCGAAGATTGTAAACGGTGGCTAAAAACAAAACATAAAGTCCAGTAGCGGTAAAGGTGGGGCAGCTACCTTGTCGGTAACCGGTGCACGAAGAACCCCACCCCAAATGCTATTTTATCGGCTGCAGCATACAGGTTTTCCCGGGAAAGCACGGTGTGCTTGATACCCGGGCTGTTTGTATTTTATCCTTTATATAGCCCGAACAACTTTAATAATCTTTGCCAGAAACTCAGCTTTGCAGGTTCCGAACGGGAAGGCTCCTGAATTTCAGGTGCACTTACCGGCTCTGTCTTTAGTACAAATTGAACAGCCAGGACATTTGTGTTTTTGTCAGACACAAAGGATACTACTTTGTCGTCATTACCCGAAACACCGGAAAGAATCTCATTAATCTTATTGTCTATCTCTGAATCTATAGAAGAAGTGCCTTCCCTGAGTTGGTTTGTCCCGGTCTTGTATGAAGCGAGGCCGTCACGAAGCTTTTTTATTGCAGTATTCAACTCTGCTCCGGCGTTGTAAAGCTCATTTGCCGATGCAGATATTGTAGAGGCTGAAAGCTTAAATTCGGATATTCCCTTTGCCAAATCTGAAGCACCGCTGTCAAGCTGTGACACTCCATCCAGATAGCTTTTTATCCCCTGTGTAAACTGAACCACCCCATCCAGCTGTTTTTTGACTGGATCAAGATTGGGAATTGACGATAATATCGCACTGTAATTTTCAGGTGTGAGAGCAGGTATTCCCAGTCCCATGCCGGCAAGCTGTGAATTGACGGAATCAAAGGTAGCCTGTTGAATTGCCATTGCACCGGCTATAATTGAGTCATTTTGCTTTGTTAATTCAGATAAACCTCCCTTTAATGCCGATGCCCCTTCGTCCAGCTTACCTGCACCGGTGGAAAACTGCTCAAGACCGTCTTTAAAAGCTTTCATCCCGTTTATGTATTTTTGCATTCCATCCGAAAACCGGTTAATGCCGTCGAGCAATTCAGAAGAACCGTCATCAAGGCCTTTTATGGCATTGGCAAGTTCGGAAATCTGTTCGGTAAACACGTTACTGTCAATGTCTATATCAAGAGCAAGTTTAATGCCGTTTATTGTTATCGGTTCCATTTCAAAATCATGGACATCTGCCGTAACAACAATATCAGCACCGTTACCCGGCAAAACGGTGTAAGCCAGTTGCTTTTTACTTCCCGCTTCGGCTATGGTGGCATTATCGGCTTTTATGCTGGAGCATAACCTGTTATCAAGGGAAAGTGTAATCTGCAGGGCATAGTTGTTGAAAAAGATGCTGTTGACTTTTTTGTTTTGTTTTACGGACACAAGAATTTTTAAAGCTCCGCTTTTCCCGCCTAGGTCTTCCCCGGAAATTTCTTTGCCGTCCAATAAATATTTTATTGCAATATCCCAAGGTAATTCACGGTTTTCAAGGGTTCCTTGATAATAAAATCTGTCGGCATTGGTATTTATCGTTATTTCATCACCGTTTTCATTTATCTTTTCAGATGTAGTCAAATTCCGTATTTCGGAATAACGGCCGTAATCGGTGATGGTGCTGCCATCGAAGATATTTACCACATAAAGATTTTTAACACTTCCGTTGTGGTTTAAAATACCGTAAACAACTTCCTCTTTTGGTGAGGAGGCATTTATTGCCGATAACGGAATGGCATGTACTAATAGGAAGGCAAATGTTAAAACAATTGAAAGAATTTTTTTCATTAATGGAACACACTCCTTATAATTGATTATTGTAAAAATGAATACATTCTTCATCATGCATCCTTTTGAAATCCGCTTTTTAAGGTTGTTTTTTGAATGAACCCGTCAAACAATACAAGTAATGCTGGCAGTACAAAGGATACCATGGCAAGGGACAGCAGCGTTCCTCTTCCAAGCAGTGTTCCAAGATCGGATATAATGGGGTTGCTTGAAGTATATGCCAGCGTAAACCCGGCGGTGGCAAGAATTCCGGCGGATGTCAGGATGGCAGTCAGTTTATCTTCAATTGTCAATCTCATGGCTTTCTTTTTGTCAAAGGTTTTTCTGTTGTTTAAATAAGTGTCGGTAAACAGTATTGCATAGTCCACCGTTGCCCCAAGCTGAACCGTGCTTATTATCAGGTACCCGATAAAACTTAAAGCGTTACCTGCAAAGTATGGAAAGGATAGATTGATCCAGATTGCTGTTTCGATTGTAAACAGTAAAATCAATGGAAGACTCAGCGAACGGAATGTGATCAACAAGACTATAAATATGCCCGCTATGGCCAGCAGGTTTACGATACCAGTGTCCATTGAGACAACATTTTTCATGTCAAACAGTGTGGCACTTTGTCCTGCCAGATAATGAGTGTCATAATACATTGCCGCCGTATCAATGACAGCCTGGATAGTATCAAAGGTATCCGGACCTTCTTCTTCTGTGTCGGTATAAATAATTATTCGCGTGTAGTTTTCAGAATAAAACTGTTGGACGGCTTCATCCGGAACAAATTCACGAGGTATTTGGCCTCCTACGGCTGTAACAAAAGATACAACACTTTTTACATTGGGAATTTCAGTAAGTGCATCGCAAAGCTCAATTTCTTTGCCCGGCTCTTCTTTCGGCACCAGCAATGCAAGCATGTTTTCCCCGCCAAACTTTTCTTCTATAAGCAAGGTGTCTTTTCCGATCCTAGATGCCTTTGCAATGACGCCTGTTCCATATAAAAACTCGGTATTGGATTGGGCAAGAAAGGCGGGTACTACAATTATCAGGGCAAGTATGAAAAAAGGTGTTCTTAATTTCATTAACACATTTCCCGCTTTTTTAAAGCTGGGCATGAACTTCCTGTGCCTGGTCTTGTCTATAGCTTTATAGCATATAAGAGTGACAGCGGGCAGGAACACCATAACGGAAACAAAGCTGAGTGCAACTCCTTTAAACAGGTTAAGTCCCAGGTCTGCACCAATGCCAAAACGCATAAATACTAATGCTGCAAAACCTATTACCGTTGTTGCTGCACTTGCGGCAACGGTGGAAAGAGACTGTTTCATGGCAAGTATCATTGCCTTTTGCGGTTCATGTTCCAGACGGTAGTCGTTAAAGCTGTGAAGCAGGAATATTGCATAATCCATAGACACTGCAAGTTGTAAAATTGGACTGACGGTCAGTGTTATAAAAGATATTTCACTGTATATGATATTTGTTCCCATATTGATAATTACTGCAACTCCTATGGTGAATAAGAACAGTAAAGGCTCTATCCATGAGGTGGTGGAGATTATCAGTATGATTATAATAATCGGGATCAATATTGCCATTGCATTTAAAACTTCCGAAACTGACATTTCCTGCATTTTTGCAGTGTTGAAAGCATCTCCTGCAGCAGCATTGGTTTCACCTATCAGTTCATAAATGGCATCAACGGCATCGGCTTCTTTTCCGCTTTCAATGGCTAAAGTCAACAAAGCGTTATTGTCAATATAATAATTCTTTAATATAGCGGCATCTAAAAATTCAAGCGGTGTAGTTTTTAAAACATCTAAACCAATTACATCGTCAAGCCAGCTCACGGACGCAACTCCGTCTATTGCCGATATTTTCTCCTTATACTCCAAAGCCTCCGTTATTGATACATTTGTGAGCATTACCTTTGCATTGGGGAGCTCACCTTCAAACTCATTCTCAATAATCTTTATTGCAGTGGTGGATCGAGCGTCCTTAGGCAGATAATCCACCATGTTATAATTAACCGGAACCAACAGTGAAAGAACAGCACATATTATTGAGACTGCTAAAAACGCTGATAATACGATTTTTCTGTGTTTGGTAATTGAGTGAAAAATTTTTTCCATATGCCCTCCTTATTTAATATGGATGCATATTTTTCTTCACATTTATTTAATGCATCCACTTAATATACACAGTGTTGACAAATAGTTATATATATAGTTTAATAACATTGTGAATATAATACAACAGACAGTTATTTAATATGTGTTAGTTGTTAAACATAAACACATAAAATGCTTAATATTAAGCATTTTTTTAAAAATGGAGGGGTAACATTTAAAGGTAATAAAATGGATAGAAGAGTCAAGTATACCAGAATGGTGTTAAAGGAAAGTTTTATAGATTTACTTGAAGAAAAAGATATTTCCCGAATAACCGTCAAGGAGATTTGTGAAAACGCCGACATCAATCGTGCAACTTTTTATGCACACTATAGCGATCAGTACGATTTGCTTCGGAAGATAGAGGATGAATTTCTCGAAAATATCAGAGCTCATCTTGGGGAACCGAATCAAAAAAATGACCAGGTGAACTCCGTGTTGCTGGCAGAAAAGATCTTCGAGTACATAAAGGAAAATGCAAAACTGTGCAAACTTCTGCTAAGTGAGCGTGGGGGTTTAAGTTTTCAAAAAAGGGTAATGATGCTTGTATACGATACGATTATTAATGAATTGACTTATAACAGCAAGATTACCAAGGAAGAAGCAGAATATGCTTATTTGTTTACAATCACCGGATGCGTTGGTGTTATCCAAAAATGGCTGGATGAAGACATGAAAGAATCTGCTCATTATATGGCAGAGATGGTAATAAAGCTTACAATGGGATTAATAAATCTGTTAAAGGGCAATGAAGCTTAACAAGTTTTATTCAAACGGTGTTTTACAGGAAACATATTATATTGAAGATCTTGTAAGAGATAGATGGGAAGTTCACAAGTTTGTTACAAAAGCCCGGTGGCTGAATCTTGACAAGGAAATAACTCAGGAACAGAACATACTGACATTCGAAACAGTCGATGGTATAATCTACAATTTTAACTGAACTTTGCAAGAAGTCGCCCAACCTCTTAGGTGGGAGATGAATTGCAGATTGACATAATCTACCATTATATGTTATGCTATAATCAGTAGTAAAACTTATAAGG
>JGI24710J26742_10002832_pt1 | contig 15099 bp, 9 predicted proteins | sample BioPla2DNA2_FD_26742 | JGI IMG/M metagenome (IMG submission 26742) | reverse complement strand
CCCCGACGTCCTCCTAAAAAAGAAAGGAGGTAACAAATGTAGCGAAAGTGAGCGGAAAAGAAAAAGAATTTTGCTTTTCCCGAACGAAGCTACATTCTAAGGAGAACCCTAAAAATGTAGCGAAAGTGGGGGCAGAAGCCAAAATTAAAGGACCTACGCGGTTTTGGGCTGTTGAAAGGATAGATACAGCCACAAGTATTGATTAAACCAATACACTTATTTTTAAATTTGTAAATCTTTAAATTAGTTGAACTATGAAAAAAACAATTTTTTTATCAATAGCACTTGTTTGTTTTGCTTTGGGGACAAGTTTATTAATTAACTCAGAAGCGAAGAAACATATTAATCCATTAGCATTCGCAAATATTGAAGCATTGACAGAAGATGAACCAGGTTTAAATGAGATTACCTGTTACAGTACTTTTAGAATTACATCTAACGATCCTGAAGAAGATGTTTGGGTAATTACTGATTGTAACGGATGTGAAGAAGTAAATGCATTTGAATATAGAGACAAGGGAACTTGCACTAAAAAGACCGGCGCTATATTCGTATAAAAGTAACGTAATACGCAGACAATATTTTCTGCGTATTACATAAAAAATTATTATGATGAAGAACTTGATTTACTTACTACCTCTATTACTGCTTTTTTCCTGTCGGGAAAAATCGGTAACAACAATAACAGTGGCCGGTTTCCCATCAACTATTGAATTGGAGGCCAAAACCCTGGAGACGGATACAGCCATTCTGGCTCCAAGTGAAATGTTTATACTCAACGACCAATTGTGGATTTTACAAAGCCGTAATAATCCATTGTTTTGGGTCTACAGCCTGGATAAAGGTAATTTTTTGTATAGCACCGGTTACAAGGGCCANTCCTCCAACGAATTCATTCATCCCGGTTTNATGACNATACAACTTATCAACGAGCATACTTTTACCATGTTGGACAATTCCTTTCTGAAAACCATCGAAGTGTCAAAAGACGGTATCTTGAATGTGCTTAAAACGGAAAGCATCTTTGATCTGCGTCCGATCAATGGTTTTGTCCGTTTGAACGATTCATTATACTGTGCTTTTGCTGACTGTGCAACGGGCACTGAGAGCGATTTTGAGTATCGCATAAAGAATCGAAATACAAACAAGGAGAGCAAATTCAGCGAATATCCGGTGTTATTCAACTTTGAAGAAAAGGGCGATGAAAGATGCCAGTTGTATTATAAATATCTGGTAGCTAATGCTAAAGAGAATAAATTTGCAGCCTTTTATGGCTACTTCAATTATATCAGAATATTCAAAGACCTCGAATTAGAAAAAGAAATTTTTATAGAAGCAATTCCTTTCAAGGCAGACCGGGAAAACCGTAAAAACTATTACAAAAAACCTTATTCATCCGAAGAATTCATATACGCTCCTTGTTTTTCAGATAAAATTCAGGTTTGGGATTGGGAAGGACAACCTATTGCCCTTCTTACACTTGAGCATTCTTTTTTTCGTTTCACTATTGATGAAAAAAGACAAAAATTGTACACGATATCCCTGGGGGAAGAAAATGAAAATAAAATTCGGGTATACGACATCGGATTTCTGCATGATTAAACTCCTCAAAATAAACTTTTAATTCAGGACAATATACTCTCCGTTTTTAACGAATACATCTTATTTCTGAAATCAACCACCATATAAACTAAAGACTTATTCACCGGTGACTATTCTATTATTTATAATACTTCTTATTCCGCTATCGGTTGTCTTCAAGACCTTCCCGGAACTCAGCAGCGACGAGAGCATCGGACAGCAATTCTACCTGGCAGGAGCTTGTGCGATTGTTGCTGTATGCCTCTTAGTATGGATATTGTTAAGAGAATGGAAGGCAGAAACCGTAAGTGGTGAAAAGGAATCTTGCAACAGTCATAATCCGGGTCAGGAGAATAACTTCTCAATCATTTTGAGCTGGTGTCTGATGTTTTGCGTCGTGGTGGAGGTCATTTGGGGAATAGGGCAGGTCTATGGCGCATTTTATTCCCGTCATGCGATGTATGTCCTTAGCGGATCGTTTTATAATCCGGGGCCGTATTCGGGCTTTCTTGCATTAGTATTACCGATAGCCCTGCATGAATATTTACGTCAAGCACCTTTATCCGGAGAGCACAATAATATTGACTGTGAAAAGAATTTTACGATACCATGGATACAAAGTCGTTGGAAACATATAGTCCGTTATACGGCCCTTATCGTGGTTCTACTGGTCGTATGCGTTCTGCCGGCAGGAATGAGTCGTTCGGCCTGGTTAGCGGCAGTTGTATCCTGTTTTTTTGTGTTATGGACAGATGGCCGCTGGAATAAGAAAGTGATAAGTTACCGGAAGAAACACCCCCGCGTCTTTCGTTTATGTCTCTGTTTTGGACTGTTGATACTGTTGGTGTTGGCTGTCGGAATGTTTTATATGAAAAAAGATTCGGCCAATGGTCGTTTGTTTATGTGGAAAATATCGTTGAAAGCTATTGTTGAAAAACCCTTGACAGGCTATGGAAGCGGAGGTTTTCCGGCGGCATACGGTGCGGCTCAGGAAGCTTATTTTTCATCGGGAGGTTTCTCCGAAACAGAAGTTCGTGTAGCCGGCTGTCCCCAATACGCTTTTAATGAATACCTTTATACGGCTGTCGAATACGGCATTCCATTTACCATACTTTTGTTGGCGATCATCAGTCTTATTTTCTATCGTGGCTACCGAAAAGGATTGACCGGCATTTGCGGTGGAATATTGTCTCTGGCCGTCTTTTCTTTTTCGTCCTATCCTTTTCAGATACCGGCTTTTTGGGTTGTGCTGTTACTGATGTTAGTTGCCTGTCTTATTGAAAACAAGCGCTCTCATTATATGACATTAAGTGTGGCAACCGCTCTAATCGGAAGTTTTCTATGGTTGGATACTTGTCAGGAATACCCTTCCTGCCGTTCCTGGAACAAATTTCGTGTTTTCTATCAAAACGAGGCCTATGAAGAGGCTGTCAGGGCCTATGAAGAATACCATGCCGATCTAAAGAACAACGTTAAATTTCTTTTTGAATACGGCCACAGCTTGCATAAATTGAAACGGTACGAAGAATCCAATACTATTCTTATGGAAGCGGCTCAAAAAAGTTGCGATCCAATGATACTTAATATCATCGGCAAAAACCATCAAGGATTAGAGCAATACGAAAAAGCCGAACATTATTTTATCCGTTCAACACATATGATTCCCGGCCGTATGTACCCCTATTTCCTACTTGTAAATCTATACGCCGAACCAAATAACTACAAGGAAGATAAGCTCCTTGAGGCAGCCCGTCAGGTGTTGGAATTTGAACCCAAAGTGCCTAGCACAGCCATCAACGAAATGCGACTGGAGGTGAAGAAGATTCTTGTTGCTAATAAATCAAAACAATCGCCCTCAAATGAAAGATAAAATATCGAATTTATTATTTATAACTTCTTGTGTTATATTGATATTTGCGGGAATAGTCATTCTCCATACATTACGACGTATCTATGTTTTCGATCAATTCATTATACCCACTTCTTCGATGGAACCCACCTTGATTCCTGGTGACAGAATCATAGTCAACAAATTAATTATTGGGGCGCGCATCTACAAGGAATTTGATTTTTCTCCGGGTGCTCCGTTGATCTGCAAACGTACAAAAGGAAGGCGCAAGGTTCAGGTAAACGATGTAGTCGTCTTTAATCATCCCTACGGCAATCAAAAACGCAAGATTGGTTTTCGAATAAATTACGTCTGTGCTAAACGCTGTATAGGGACTCCCGGGGACACGGTGAGCATAAACAATGGTTATTATTTAAACAAAAGGTATGGGGATGTTATTGGAAATAGCGGTCAGCAACAAGCCTTTTCAAAAATTACAGAAAACATATGTGATTCAAGAGCATGGAAAACAAGCTGGCTGAGCTACATTGATACAAGATGGAACACTCACGACATGGGACCTTTGTATATACCTCGCAAAGGCGACACAATTATTATGGACCGTTACCATTATTTAATTTACGGTTATATCATTGAGTACGAGACAGGATATCGTTGCCGTTATAAAAACGATTCTGTTCGGTTGGAAGGACATCACTTGGAAAGTTATACTTTCCGTCATAACTATTATTATTTCTGCGGAGACAACATTGCCAACTCCAACGACAGCAGGAATTGGGGTTTTGTACCGGAAGATTTTATAATTGGGGTAGCTGATCGAATTTCCTATTCCAAAGACCAAACCACCGGTCGTTACATTAAGAATCGTTTTATGAAGCGCATCAAATAGAAAATGGAGTCAATTGTATTCAAAAAAAGTAAACAAAAGACGGCCACACTAAGTTTATTTTATTTTTCTTTACACTCGAAAACNGACACTATATGAAATTATAATTTAGAATCATGCTTCTTTTAAAGTTGTTACAAACAAAAATCTTCGTTGAACTATACTGTCGATATTATAATTTTTAAGCTGGAAACAGCATCCGGAACTTTGCTAATATAACTATGAAAAAAAAACCTATTCATTTGATTTGGCTTGTTTTAACAGGACTCTGGGGCATATCGGGCATTGGTTATGCGCAGGCTGACAAAACGTTTTTATCGCTCGAGCGAGCCATTTTGATAGCAAAAGAACGATCGCCCTGGGCGCAAATGGCTCGTTTTACCTTGATGAGGCAATATTGGAATCACCGTTCGTATAAGGCGGAATTACTTCCTTCGTTGAATTTGTCGGGCAACGCACTCAATTACAACCGGTCCATTGTAGATGTGCGCGATGCCGGAACCGGGCAAATCTCTTATGTCAGCAATAATTCCTTGGCCAATACTGTTTTACTTTCGATAGATCAGAATATTCCTTTTTTGGGTGGCACTTTGTCTTTGGAATCGTATTTGTCTCACCTGGAACAATTCGATTACGACAAAACGACTTTCAATACCAATCCTTTGGCCTTGAGCTACAGGCAGCCTCTCAGAACCTATAATTCCTTGAAATGGGATATGAAAACGGCCCCCTTGGTTTACGAGCAAGCCAAAAGGGCTTACCTGGAATCCATGCAGACCATTGCGATACAGACCACTTCTTTGTTTTTTTCGGCTTTATCGGCTCAATCGAACTACGAAAAAAGTCTGGCTACGTACAACGATCGCAAAGATTTGTTCAACAATGCCCAAAATCGGTTTGAGTTGCTGGGAACAGTGATGCGGAGCGAAATTCTCCAATTGGAGCTTTCTTTACTGAATGCGGAGATGAGTGTGAATACTTCGAAATTGAATATGGAAACGCAATTGTTTAATCTATGTCTTTACCTGGGTATGACCAGCCATACCCGGGTTGAATTGGTGCAACCATCCGAAGTGCCGCAGTTGAGTATTTCTGCCGATCTNGTGTTGNACAAAGCCTTAACCAATTCCACTCATGCACTGAAGCAAAACCTGAAATTGCAGCAATCTCAACGGGCCCTGGCGCAAGCAAAATCAGCCAAGGGCTTGCAGGCAACTTTGAGTGCACATCTGGGGTTTTCGCAAACAGGAGACAGGATAGGAGAGGCTTACCAAAATTTACGCGAACGGGAAGTGGTTGGAATTTCTTTCAGGTTGCCCATCTACGATTGGGAAATGAGCAAGGGCAAGGTTAAAATGGCTCAGGCCGATCTGGCAGTTACTCAGACCGAAATAGAGCAAGCCGACTTGGAATTTCGGCAGGATATCAGCACCAAGGTGGTTCGCTTTAATAATCAATTACGTCAATGCGAAATATCGGCTCGGGCCAAAAGTATCGCCGAAGAGCGTTACAAGATCAGCAAAAACCGTTTCGAGAACGGCATGTTGACTGTGACCGAACTGAATACCGCCCAGAATGAGTACGATGCTGCCTTAAGCCAGTACATCAATCAGTTGCAAGTGTTTTGGTCGGCTTATTANGAATTGCAAAANATNGCNTTGTACGATTTTATTCATAAAATAGACCTGAGTGCGGATTTTAATAAGATAGTTGATAACCTTAAATAACCACAGGATGAGAAGTTGGAACATTTTACTCTTGGCTTTGCTTTTGCCTGTATTTGCATGCCAGGATAAAAAAGAGGATAAAACAGAGGAAGAGTCGATGGATATGACCCGTCAACAATTGACTAATAATTATGTGGATACTTTGATTCTGAAAAAATCAACTTTCAGCAAACAGGTCAATTGCAACGGAAAACTAAGGGCGGTGGCCAAATCCGAGTTGACGATGCCCGGGAGCGGTGTGTTGCATACCATTTCCGTGCACAACGGGAGTGTGGTAAAAAAGGGCGATTTACTGGCAGTTTCCGACAAGGAAGATGCCGAACTGGAATTGCGAAAAGCTCGTCAAGACCTAAAACTGGCAGAAATCGAACTCTTAGACAATTTGATCGGGCAGGGGTACAGTCAAGACATGTCTGATGTGCCTGAAGTGGTGTTGGAACGAGCCAAGATCAAATCGGGTTACCTTTCTGCTCAGGAAAGGCTCGAAACAGCCCGGAGAAGATTGGACAAATGCTTTTTGTACGCTCCATTTACCGGTCGTGTGGCAAATATGAATGCTAAATTGTACCAACGTGCCGATGTGTTTTGCACCTTGATTGACGACAGCTATTTTGATGTAGAGTTCAATATTCTCGAGGCGGAAATGACTATTGGCACTTTTGGACAACGAGTTGTCGTGAGCCCTTTTATTGATGAACAAAAACGTTATATAGGCAAAATTACCGAAGTCAATCCTCTGATTGACGCCTACGGGCAAATAACCATCAGGGCCAGAATCAAAAATCACGATGCCTGGCTGGTGGAGGGTATGAATGTGCGGGTTGTGGTGGAAAGCGACATGAAAGATATGTTTGTTGTGCCCAAAGATGCGGTGGTATCGCGCGATGGCTTTTATGTGGTGTTCAGGTATCAGGATAGTACGGCTATTTGGACTTATGTGGACGTGCTGTACGCCAATATAGATTCATATGCGATTTCGGGATGCAAAGCAAAGCAAACCCGGATCAACGAGGGTGATGTTATAATAACTTCAGGCAACCTAAACCTGGCCGACGGCACCCCGGTAATTCCCCGCGCTCCCAAAAGCAACAGACCTTAGTTGAATTAAACGATGATAGTAAGAAACTTAATCGATCGGCCTGTAGCGGTAAGTATGTTTATCGTTGCCCTTATGGTGGTGGGAATAGTATCCTTTAAATATATCCCCATATCGCTGATGCCGGATATTGACATTCCTCAGATTACCGTGCAGGTTTCTTACCCGGGTGCTTCTGTCAGGGAAATGGAAAGCAAAGTGTTGAGGCCTTTACGCAATCAACTGATGCAGGTGAACGGACTGAAAAGTATCCGTAGTGAATCTCGTACGGATGCGGGAGCTGTTTTTATGAGTTTTGAACCCGGCAGTAACATTGATCTGCTGTTTATCGAAGTAAACGAAAAAATGGACAGGGCGGTAAATGCTATGCCTAAGGAAATGGAAAGGCCCAAAGTGTTGAAAGCCAGCGCAACGGATATTCCTGCCTTTTACCTCGATTTGACAATAAAAGATGAAACGACAGGTAAGCACGGGATTTTGCCTGCAGCCGGTGTGGAATTTGCCCAATTGGGCGATTTCGCCAGGAATATTGTGAGTAAACGTATCGAGCAGTTACCTCAAACAGCTATGGTAGATATCAGCGGTGTTGTGAGTTCCGAACTTTTGTGCGTTCCCGACGAAAAGAAAATGAAGACCATGGGGATCAGTACAGACGTTCTGGAAAAAGCGATCAGTGACAATAACATTACGCTGGGGGTGCTGAGCATCGCAGACGGTTTATATCGTTACAATATTCATTTTGACTCGCAACTGATGACACGCGAGGATATCGAAAATATCTACATCAACCACAACGGCCGGATTTTTCAATTCAAAGATTTATGCCAGGTAATCGAAAAACCGGCTAAGCGCAAGGGTCTGGTGAGAAACGGCAGAAACAATGCCGTAAGCATGGCAATAATTAAGCAAAACGACGCGCAAATGGAAGATTTGCAGCATAGCATTGCCAATCTGATCAAAGATTTGGAAGAGGAATATCCCAATGTGCGTTTTCAATTGACCCGCGATCAAACCCAATTGCTGACTTATTCCATCGAAAACCTGAAAGACAACTTGTTGATAGGTGCGTTGTTGGCTTGCCTTGTCTTGTTTTTGTTCATACGCAATTTCCGTTTACCGTTTTTGATCATCATAACAATTCCCCTGTCGCTAGTGCTGACTTTGTTGTGCTTTCATCTGCTGGGTATTACCTTAAATATTATATCTCTTTCGGGTCTGATTTTGGGCCTGGGTATGATGGTGGACAATTCGATAATTGTTATTGACAATATTACCCAGAGGTGGAAGAAGGGTGCTAACCTGAAAGAGGTTATTCCGCCGGCGGTTAGGGAAGTGTTTTCGCCCATGTTGAGTTCTGTCCTGACGACTTGTTCCGTTTTTATACCCCTGGTTTTTCTGAGCGGCATATCGGGCGCTTTGTTCTATGATCAGGCGATGGCCGTAACTTTAGGTTTGTTCGCTTCTTTGTTGATAGCCGTGTTGGTTATCCCGGTGTATTATTATCTGTTTTTTAAAAACAAAGAGGGAGTAGACACGAACGAGGCCATGACCGAGGGCATTCGTCGTTGGTGGCATGGATTGTGGGGCAATAAATCAAGAGTTAAACATCGCCATTTTAGCATTTACAAACCATATGAGCGTATATTGAGATGGATAATGCGTCATCAATACGTAGTATTGGGGGCTTTTATCGTTCTGATTCCTTTGTCTTTTGTGGTGTATACTCAGATAGAAAAGAGTAGATTACCCTATATAGAATACGACGATGCCCTTATGATAATCGATTGGAATGCGGGGATTTCTGTAGAAGAAAACGACCGGCGAGTGGATGAATTATTGAGCAAGGTGCGCGATAAGTTGACGACCAGCACTACAATGGTTGGTGTACAGGACTTTCTGTTGGCTCATACCAAAGAAATAACAGCCTCGGAAGCGGTGGTCTATCTGAAAACTTCTTCGATGGAAGAGTTAGACAAAATCAAAACAGAAATAACGGAATACGTCAAGTACCGTTATCCTAAAGCCGTCGTGGAATTTGAAGTGTCGGGTAATATTTTCGACATGATTTTTTCGGGAAACGAGGCCGATTTACTCATTATGCTTCAGGATAAAAACGGTGAATGTCCTACGGTAAAAGACTTACGCTATTTTATAGATACGCTGACAGCCCGTTTTGAGGGAGTGTATATTCCACCCTTGCTTACCGAAGAAAACATCCGTTACGAAGCCGACATTGAACTGATGTCTTTTTATGGCGTTTCGTACGAGGCGGTTTTCGGTCGTTTAAGGCAATTGGTCAATCAACGCGATTTGTACAAAATAAGTCACAGTGGCTCTTCCATTCCCGTCACTCTGGGAAGCGGACGCAAAGAAAGTCGCGATTTGTTGATGAGTAAGGTTAAAAACAAAAACGGCGTAGAAATACCTCTGTCTTACATCATTAAAGAATCAAAGGGTGAAGATTTTAAGAAATTGTATTCGGGCAGCGGAGGCGATTATTACCCCGTTGAGGTGACGGCCAACGATGCTACTGTGCGTGAAATGGTTGATTTTGTACGTAATTTTACAAAACAACAGGATACTTTTTACGCCACTTTTGCCGGAGAGTATTATTCGAGTCGGCAAATGATAGGGGAATTGGCGCTGATTTTGCTGGTGGCCATTGCCTTGCTTTATTTTATTATGGCTGCCCAATTCGAAAGTCTGATTCAGCCTTTGATTATTTTATCCGAAATCACCATCGATTTATTTTTCGTTTTGACAGGCCTNTACCTTTTGGGCGAATCCATCAATATTATGTCGTTGATTGGTATGGTGGTGATGAGCGGTATTGTTATAAACGANTCGATTTTAAAAGTGGACACCATCAACCGTTTAAGACGGGGAGGGATGTCCTTGTTGCGGGCCATTATGACCGGAGGACGCAGTCGCCTGAAGCCGATTTTGATGACTTCGCTTACCACCATCCTGGCCATTACGCCTTTTCTTTATCGGGTAGATATGGGTTCGGCCTTGCAGTTTCCGCTTTCTTTGTCGATAATCATCGGTATGTTTTTCGGCACTTTGGTCAGCTTGTTTTTTATCCCCCTGATTTATTACGTCATTTATCGAAAGAAAGCCTGATGGATGCCCCCTTGAAACATAAAAACTTTTTAGACCGGATACCTACTTTTTCGTTGGTACTGATCATGGTGATTTTTATCGTTTTGGGTCTTGCTCTAATTCCTTTGCTCGATGTGGGGAGTGCACCCAGGCCCAGACAGGGCAAAACGCTGAATGTCAGTTTTAGCTGGCCTAATACAGCTCCCAGGGTAGTTGAGCAAGAAGTGACCTCCAAAATTGAGGGTTTGCTTTCGGCTGTCAAAGGGGTGGAAGAGGTTTCGTCCGTTTCCAATCTGGGTAGTGGCAGTGTGAGTTTGACCTTAAAGGAAGATGTTAACGTATCGGCGGTGCGTTTTGAGATTTCTTCTCTGCTGAAACAAGTGGCCGGCAAGTTGCCCGAAGGAGTTTCGTATCCTCAATTGTCGGGAGGCAACATTGTCAACGAGTCTTCGGCCAAACCGGTTAGTGTCAATTTGCTGACGTATCGCATCAATGCCGATATGGAGGGCGATCAGATCAGGGAGTATATTGAATTTACCTTAGTTCCCGTATTAAGTGCTTACGAGGATGTAAAAGAGGTGAGTGTAAGCGGAGGCAGCAACAAGTACATTGAAGTCGTTTACGATCCGGCCGTACTCTCCAATTACGGACTGACGGCTTCTGCCATAGCCGACGGAATTAAAAATTTTATCGGCAAAAACAACATCGTAGGCGATATTGATTTTATCGACAGTGATCAGGAACGCAGACGTATTACCTTGTATTTTGCCACCGGTAAGTTTACCAAAGACATTGGCGAAATACCCTTAACCTCGGTAAACGGTAAAACTATTTACCTGAATAANTTAGCTACCTACGAATACAAAGACAAGTTGCCTTCGCGCTATTTCCGNGTTAACGGATTNAATACCGTCAATATGACCGTCGCCGTAGATGCGGGAGCCAATTTGATTAAACTGTCCGAAATACTGCGTGCGGAAATAGAACGTATCAAACCCAATCTGAAAAGCGGCGTTTTCCTAACACTCACCAACGACGCTTCGTCGGAAATGCAAACAGAATTTAACAAGTTGATAAAGCGTACTTTGCTCTCGTTGCTGATATTGTTGTTGTTTGTATGGTTGGTCAGCCGCAAATGGAAGTATTTAATGATTATAGCCATTACCCTGTTGGCCAATTTGGCAACAGCGGTGATTGCGTATTATTTGCTGGATATTCGACTGCATATTTTTTCGCTGGCCGGTATAACGGTTTCTCTGGGTATGATTATTGATTCGTCTATTATTATGGTTGATCATTACAGCTATTACCACGACCGGAAATCATTTTTGGCCATCCTGGCAGCTTTGTTGACAACCATAGGTTCGCTGATCGTCATTTTCTTCATGCCGGAATATATACAGCGCGATTTATACGATTTCTCGAGGATCATAATAATCAATTTAAGTGTTTCATTGCTGGTGGCTTTGTTATTTGTTCCCGCCTTGGTGGAACGGATGCATTTCTTCAGCCGCAAAAGCATAGGTCAATTATACCGGCGGCGAGGTTTGATCCGATGGAGTAAGTTTTACGAACGTTATATCCGATTTACACAAAAGAGAAAGGGAATTTATTTTGCGATTTTGATCCTGGCTTTTGGTATTCCCTTTTATGCTTTACCCGGTAAATGGGAAAAAAAGCAAGCGTATTACTTGGCCGGAAGTGAGAAAATCCCCTGGTATCAGGCAGCCTATAATGCGACCTTTGGGAGCCTCTTTTTCCAAAACACGCTCAAAGAGCCTATCAGTAAAATCTTTGGCGGCAGTATGCGTTTGTTTGCCTCCAAACTCGATTCCCGCACCTATGCCGAAAAGGAAAGAGACGTCATTTTAACCGTCAGAGCTCAAATGCCCTTGGGTGGCAGCATTCATCATCTAAACGAAAAGGTGGCACGATTGGAAAAATTCTTAGCCCGTTTCGATGAGATTAAACGTTTCGAGACCAGAGTCGAAAGCACCGGGGCCAGAGTAACGGTGGAGTTCAAGGATGAGCACGAAAAAACGTATTTCCCGTATTACCTCGAAAATCTGGTTATTGGCGAAGTCTTGTCTATAGGTGGCGCCGACTGGAGTACAAGCGGAGTAAGTCCGCGGGGATTCAGTAATTCATTGAATTTGGGTCACCGGAGCGACCGGATTATTCTTTCCGGATACAACTACTTGCGTCTGTACAAATATGCAGAGGAAATTTCGGCCACCTTGTCTCAAAACAGAAGAGTTAACGACCTGATTATCGAGAATGTACAAGGTAAAGAGGTGGAAGAAATGTATCTGGATTTTGATCGTCATCGCATTGCATTGTATCAATTCAATGTTGGCACCGGGTACAGGGCTTTGCAGGAGCTTTTGACGGAAAGAAACCTGGGTCGTTTTACCAGCGATTTCATTACCGGCGATCTGGTGTTGAAATCCTCTCAAATGGATCGTTTTGATGTTTGGCATTTGTTGAACTCCTACGTCAAAGCAGGTGATCGCAATTTTCCTCTTTCGGCATTCGGTCAAATCGGCCAGCGAACAGCCAAAAACAGCATTCCGAAAAAAAACCAGGAATACACCTTGACGGTTTCTTTCAATTATATAGGTTCGTATGAATCACGCAATAAATACGTCAACGAAGTTATTGAACATTACAACGAGAAAGTTTTTCCCGTCGGTTATCATTGCGAAAACAGCAGTTATGGGTGGTACAAAGACGATGGTACGCAATATTGGCTGATTTTATCGATAGTGGTGATCATTTTCTTTTTGTGTGCGATTTTGTTCGAGTCTTTAGGCTTGCCTCTTGTAATCATTTCGTTGATTCCGGTATCGTTTATAGGTACTTTCCTGACCTTCTATTTTTCGGGTATAAATTTCGGCACCGGCGGTTTTGCTTCGCTGGTGTTGTTGTGTGGGATAGTGGTCAATTCGGGTATTTATGTAGTGAACGAATACAAAGACACCAGACTGAGAAACCAGGAGAGAGGCTTGGAGGTAAGCAGGCTCAAAATGTATCTGAAAGCATATAATCACAAGATCATTCCTGTTTTTCTGACCATAATTTCCACCATTCTGGGCCTGATTCCCTTCTTTATAGACAGCGATACAGAAGACTTTTGGTTTTCGTTTGCCGTGGGCACTACCGGTGGTTTGCTTTTCTCTATTGTGGCTCTGGTTTTTGTTATGCCCATTTTTTTGCCGCTTAAAAATAAGAAACGCTCCGACGCAAACGCTAAGCAATACTGATTACTGGTTTTACCCTGAAATCACAGTAAGAAGCTGTTTTAATTTTCTACGAATTATTTATTAGCCTGTCTCGTTTATGCTTTGAGCGACTATTTTGTTCAATCGAATATACCTCAAAAATTCATTTCAAATCATTAAACGATAAAATTAAAACAGCTTCTAATAATTTCCAAAAATCAGGCAAAAAGGTAAATAAAAGATAAATTGAAGTTGGAAATAATAAAAATAATATTTCTATATTTGCAGCGTTTCATTGTTTTTACATGTTACATTGTTCTATTAATGTTATAACATATTTACATAAAAGATTTCGATAATACCAACTCAATATTAACTATTTCCGTGATGAAGTAAAACAGTCTCCAGTAGTTTCTAATACCAAAAAACACCTGCTATGATTAAACGACTCAGTCTATTACTTAGCCTGACAAGCAGCCTTGTAATGTATGTGCCGGCTTCTTCTTCTGCCGGCGGTAAGGATTCAGTCTTTATTGAGGGCTCTCTGTTGTACAATTTGGAGCTGTTCGAGGTCTATTGCCCCTATGAATTGCTGGCTTGTGATGACTATTTGTACTTGTTTGACAGCGATCGGTCCTGCTACAAATTGGATAAGCAAAGCCGGGAAATTTCAGCTGTGTTTACCTTGTCCGAATATTCCAGGACACCTGTATTTATTGACGAAGAGAAGGTCTATGCCCTGATAACGGAACCTCCGGTCGTTTTGCACTACACTTTAAAAAGCGGTCGGTCCCATCAAACCCGTTTACCCAAAGACTGTGCATACAAAGGTTTTACACTTTACGACCGGGATTTGTTCCTTGTCGCAGACGATAGTGAGTATACATACCGCCTGATAAACAAGGAGGGAGAAGTGGTAAGAAACGGCTGCCTGCGCACAGAGATAAATGACGATACAGTCTCCTGTATGGAATACGATGCCGCAAACGACGTGTTGGCAATTGTTTCCCAAAATAGCATCGATATTGTAGAGACCGGTTCAGCTCTCTTAAAGACCCGCCTGGCATTGGAGCATTGCCTGGACGCAAGCATCTGCGAAAACTGTATTTATGCCCTTTGCCCCGGTTCCCCGGAAAAACCCCGATGATCAACCTAACCAAAGTTGTATTTATGTGTTCGATTTGGAAGGGAATGCACTCAAAACCTATATTCTGGATATGACCATTCGCAGATTCTGCATTACGAAAAATGAAGGTGTTTTGTATGGCTTGACTCTTGAAGAAGAGTTGCCGGTTGTGAAATTTAAATTGAAATAGAAATAGAAATAGAAATAGAAAAAACAAGTAAACCCTGAGGAAAGAAGGGGAGCAAAGCCCGCCGCACAAGTTCAAACTGCAAAGGCCTTACTCCCCCGACGTCCTCCTAAAAAAGAAAGGAGGTGACAAATGTAGCGAAAGAGAGAACAAAAGCCAAATCAAAAACCTAAGAGGTTTTAAGCTGTTGAAAGGATAGATACAGCCACAAACATTAATTAATCAAATATACTTATTTTGATATTTGTAAATCTTTAAATCAGTTGAACTATGAAAAAAACATTTTTTTTATCAATAGCACTTGTTTGCGTTGCGTTGGTGACA
>JGI24710J26742_10002831_pt1 | contig 15100 bp, 13 predicted proteins | sample BioPla2DNA2_FD_26742 | JGI IMG/M metagenome (IMG submission 26742) | reverse complement strand
CAAAGAGTCTGGATTCCTTATATTTTGGGCATTTTTTGAAAGTTGTTTATTGTAAAACTGATAAAATCCGCAGTTGTGGATAAAACTGCGGAAACTCAAGCAAAATGAGGTTTTTATGTATTTTGGTGATTTATCTTACAGAGTATTCGTTCAATTTACTAGTTTTTCCGTATGTCAATCCCACGTACACTTGACTGCTATTTGGCATAGCTAATCCTCGCACGTCTTCCTTCGCAACTTCCAAAAATCCTATCTTTAATCCACTAATAACATCTATAACACTATCAAGCTTTTCATCTGTTTTTTTAACTTGGGCACTTACAAGACATTTATTGGCATACAAATACAGACTCATTAAATCAAAGGATAGCTTATAATGAAAATCCAAATTAGAGGATAGGTCGTTTATAAATTGTTTTGCCTTCTTAACATTAAAAATAAATTCTTCTATATTATCTTCCTTAAAGCTATTTTTTGCAGCTTCAAGATAATTTATAATAATGTCATATGTCACCACTACTAGCTCCGTCTTCGAACTTTGAGTGATCCTTAAAGAAAAATCTTTTATCTCTTCTTTAGTCATAAATTATCCCTCCTATTGCAACAACTGAAGCACTTTTTCAGGTTGTTGATTAGCCTGTGACAACATAGAAGTCGCCGCCTGTGACAAAACATTTTGTGTTGTGTATTCTGTCATTTCTTTTGCCATATCCACGTCTTCAATTCTTGACAATGCAGATGTAAGATTTTCCTCTGTAGCATTTAAACTTGAAATGGCACTTTCTAATCTATTTTCATATGCACCAATTCTGCTTCTTGCCTTATTAATGTATGACAAAGCATTGTCACATAGACTTATGGCCTTTTGACATCCTCCAGATGTGTACGCATTAATCTTATCAAGCTTCATAGCTTTACATGTTACTTCTGGAAGTTCAATCTCCATTTCCTGTCCAGTATTGGCTCCTAATTGAATGGTCATAGTTCCTGAATCCAAAATATAGCACTGTACTCTGTATGGACCATTTTCATCAATAGTACCTTCATCTATACGGATTTGCATCTCAAATCCTCCAGAAGCTTTTACAGTAATATCATTTCCATTTGAAGTAAATGTTGCAGATGATGAAAATCCTGAACCTCCCATGTTAATTTCATCTGCTAATGCCACTGCGTCCTTACCTGGTGTATATGTAGCACCATTAATTCCTAACTGTGCTGCGAGTTCTGGACTACTAGCTTCTATCTGAATCGGATATGACGTACCTGGATAATTACTGGTCATAGAAAGTCCCGTAGTTCCAGATTTAGAGATGGTAACATCTACCCTATCTCCTGCATCCTTTAACTTTTCGTAAACATCATCAAATGTATCTCCCGCTTTAACAGTAACACTTGTGCCATTAATAGAAATCGTACCTGATTCTGTAATTGTACTCATTGCACCTGTTGTGGAAAGTTCCGACTTTGTTGCCGCTGATACCCCAAGGTAATATACCCCCGACTTTACATTCGATGAAGTGTATGTAACTGATATCCCTGAACGGTTTGTATAGGAATTTCTACTTAAATCACCATTAAGTAATGACTTGGTATTAAATTCTGTATCATTGGAAATTCTATCAATTTCCGTCTCTAATTGAGATATCTCATTCATAATACTGATTCTATCATCATCGCTATATGTGTCTGTAGCTCCCTGTACAGCTAGTTCTCGAATACGCTGTAACATGGCTGTAATCTCCTTTAATGCACCTTCTGCTGTCTCTACTACACTTATTCCATCAGACGCATTCTGGTTTGCTCTTTCAAGACCTCTAAGCTGTGTTTTCATTTTGTTCGAAATACTAGAACCAACTGGGTTGTCCTCGGCAGAATTAATTTTATATCCACTAGAGAGTCTTTCCAGCGATTTCGCAACACTCTTATCATTTTTTCTCAATTGATTGCAAGCTATTAAAGCTGACATATTAGTAGCTATTCTCATAGTTCTTCCTTCTTTCTTGTTAAAATTTATTCCTATTTTGAATTGTTTAGTTTTATTTCTTGTTACTCGATTTTCGACTTCTAATTATTGTGATTTTTAATTTGTTTACCACATCTATAAACTTTACGTTCATATTTACTTTATCGGATTTTTTCCAGTTATCTTTAGATGATAATGATCCAATAAATAATTTAGCACACATTAAATATGCAGAAGTGGTGGATTTTACTTCTATTCCCGACACCTGCTTTGAAATATTATCAAGCCTTTCTTGGAGCATAGATACATTACCTAGTATATTACATTTTACAGTTCCCATAACATCGGCTCTAAAAAATTTAATGTCTAACTCACTATCGCTTATTTCATCTGGAATAGTCTCATCTTTTAGGTTACTTATTTCCGCAGTAAACTCCGCACTTACTTCTCCATAGGCACTCTCTTTTATGAATATTCTCATCCCACTATCTGTGCCGGATTTAAATGTCAAATGTATATTTGTAGTTTCACCATTTAGCTCAACAGGTATGTAATATGACCTTGTTTTTGCACTAGCAAGCATAGCCTTTCCTATTTCACTATTAAAAAGTGCTGTATTTATATCTTGATAATGAGGATTTTCAGCCCACACTTCTTCATTAACTACTGCTTTACTTGCTCTATAGAATTCTTCGAACTCATCAATTTTCTCATTCTCTAAAACATTTTCAATCTCATCAAGAGTATTTTCTAAATCGATGTATGCCCTTGAATCCTTGCCTGCAATTTCTTCCTTTATATCTCTGAATACTTTATTTCCACCATTCAACATATATAGTGTAGTAACATTACCTATAACTTCTCTGTCTCCTGCCAAAATCAACTTGTCTATATCCTTTGCTCCATTGCACATCTCTTTTATATTATTAAGTTTCGTGGCAATATATTCATCATCATCATCTTTTGAGATATTTTCATTTACTATTTGGGCTATATTTTCTAATGACAAATCCCCTCTGTCATTCTTAAATATCGCCTTGGCGGAGGATGCATCCAATTTGGATATAATTTCAAGACAAAGCTTCCTGTCATATCCAGATACTTTTCTACTATTTGCAGCTTTTAAGAGATTTGAAAGATTCAACTCATATCCACTTTCCATTGCTGCACCCACAGCACTTGTATCTGATTTTGTAATACTATAAATATCTCTGTATAGCTTAATAAACTTCGCTCTATCTTCCTTTGAAATTTCACTTCTACGATCTAATTTCCATAAATATTCACTAAATTTCTCATTATAATCGGCACCGATTTCTTCATTAATCGCTTCTAGTCTTTCATTCAGACTTCTAATATCTTCTTTCATTGGATCAATGTCATTTGCAATAAGATAAGAAACTGCCTTTGGTGTGAGATTTTTTACTAAATAGTCTATTTCTGCCACTTTCTCTTTCACATCCTTAATATTTTCAGGAGTGATTTCCATAGAATTGTAGCCTAAAATTCTCACTGCTCTCCTATTATATTCATTAACTTCTAAACCATTTTCCTCTATCAGAGTATCTACATTAGCGAATGCCTTTTTATATGAATCACCTAAGTCACCACGTACCTGTGTTCCCACCGCTTCATATGTAGAAATAGCAGCCTTCACGAAACGGAAGTTAGGTACATTATTACCTGGTATTTTCTCTAATGAACCTTTCAAATTCATTCCATATTGGGAATTGTTTTTTTTCTGCCATAAAGCTATAGCATCAACATTTTCTTTAAGAGAAGCATCAATATTCATGTTGCTCACACTACCTACGTGAGCGCTTTCTATAGCATAAATGCCGTTTACTGAACCCCAAAACGTGGATATATTTTTATCGCTCACCTCTGCCCGCCCCAGCTGTAGCATACTACTAGCTACTTCATCATTTGAGGACTTTATAGCATCTACCATATCATAAATTGATGTTACATCAATATTTACGCCCATAATTTTTAGCTGTGTAAGACTGCTTGCCGTAAGTACTGCTCTTGCCTCTATAATGGCCTGCCATCCTTTAGAATACGCCATCTCATTTGCTTTTGATACTACTTCGTTTTTTTCCTGTACATTATTTCCTGTGGAAGCATCTTTCTTTGTTTTATTAATGATTGCCTCTATATTTTTAAAGTTAATGGTCTTATTATTACTCTCAAGACTTTCTATTTCATCCTGGGTAACCTCATCTAGACCTTTAATATATTTATTAATATTTGATGTGTCAAAAGTATTTGTTGAGAGTAAAGCGCCTTTTGCACTTCCAGTAAAATACATTGCCTTACAAATATTTTCCGAAATATATTCCTTAAAATCACCATCGCTCATAGATGCGATTTCATTTAATATATTCACTTTTTCAATATTTTCCACCGTAAGTGGTAAATCTTTTGAAATCAACCACTTACCAGCCTCCATATTCTTTTCATTGGCCTCAAGACCTGACTTAGTAAGCATTTTTTCAATTTGTGGAGCAAGTTCCTTCCATTCTTTCTCCCCTATGTATACGGCATCTGTTTCCACTTTTGGCTCTGTGCCAGCACCAGGCTTAGGATATATACTAGAATTGGCACCCACACTATGGTTAGCCTTGTACATATTATCCACGGTCAACTCTTGCCTGCTTCTGATTATATTTTCCTTTTTAGTGTCATCTATATTTCTTGAGCTCATGGCCTTTGAAACCGATGCTGCAAATGCCTTAGAACCAAGTATTTCTTCAATTTTTTCCTTATCAATACTTAATCCTATAACATTATAGTCTTCGCAATATGTAGCAAGTTCAATCTGTATTCTCTCATATACTCCTATTGTTTTTGTGGGGTCATCCTTATCCGGAGTAATTCCAAGCTCCTCCATCTGTGAATATCCTTTTGGTGTAATCATTTCATTAATGACATTGATGGATTCTGCCATATCTTCACTATAGGAATTTGCCTTACCTGCATCTATTTTATCTTCTTTCTTTATATCGCAATTAAGCACTAAACCATTTTTTGCATATTGGCCAAGTGCTTCCTTCCTATTCTTATATGAAGTCTTTTCAAACACTGCATCACCCACAGTAGTCTTACTATCCTTAAATGATGCACTATTTAACAAATCGCTTATTTTACTTTCATTGCTTGTACTTTTATTAGTGTTAACTGAATTAATCTGCATTTAATCACCCGCCTTTTCTGATAACTATATTTCGGACGATTAGTCGATTTTCTTTAGTTTATATATGATTTTCTTACCTGATTGAGAATATACTTATAAAAATTGCTTTTGTACATAATAGACAAAATTTTTTCTTGTTTTTCTACATTTTGGAAAACTAAATTTTACTTTTCAAAAAAAGTGTTGGACAGTCCTTTTTTCAATAATTATAATGACCTCATTCTTCATCAACTTCATATGTCTTTCCAAGGAGGATTATTTGAACCAAGGACTAATTGCTATTATGGATTTAGACGAAATCTATGCAAAAAAACTCTCTGACTATTTTAGATTTCAACAGGGCATTTGCTACGACATTGTTACATTTACTGATATAGATATATTTATGCAATTTATCAAAAAACAATTCGTAGATATTTTATTAATTGACGAGATGATCTTAGGGGATGATAAACCTTTAATCCCTCTAGAGCCCATTACCTCTATCCAACTCAATTCACTAAAGTCATTTTGTCGAGATATATTTATTTTATCTCACGGACTTCCCTCTCCACTGTCTACTTTTGCATACATAGTATACAAATTTCAATCTGCAAGGGACATTCTTCACTATGTTATGAGCAGTTTAACCATAGATGTAGGTCCGAGCATAATGATGGGAAATGCTATTCATACAAAAATATATGGTGTCTATTCTCCCATTAAGCGTAGCGGCAGAACATCCCTTAGCGTCGTCCTATCGGAACTATTAGCACTATCATCTCCTACACTTTTTATTAGCTTCGATGTTGGTTTTGGCGCCTTAGAAACTGGTGGTAATCAGTCTACTTTGACAGATTTACTTTACTACTACACCCAATCTCCTGAGAGCCTAGCTAGTCGCCTAGCCTCTATTACCGGCAGCCTAGCATCTGCTGATTTTATTCCACAGGTTAAAATTCCAATGGATATTAGCCAGGCAGATCCCGCCACACTTAGTGAATTGGTAACTTCCATCCAAATGCTATCGACCTACTCCTTTATTATATTGGATATTTCTGATTTGCCCGCAGATGTAGCGCCGCTTTTAAAAGTTTGCCAGACGATATATTCTCCCGTACTAAATGATTCTTTATCTTTAAGTAAACTTAGTTCCTTTAAGCAATATATTGAATCCATTGACAGTAGTCTACCTCAAAAATTTATGGATATTTCCTTGCCGGAGATTTCTCCTTCCACCAATGATTATATTCATAATCTAATGGATAGCCCCCTATTTGACTACTGTAAAAATCTTTTGAAGGAGATGATTTAGATAGATAATGCTTATATTCAAATACTGCGAAAAAGACTTATTTCTCGTTTTGACCTAAGCCGAGATTTGACAGACGAAGAGATATATCAGATGATTGATGAAGAAATCATAACCGAAGGACATTCTAGATATATCTCCCTTTCTGAACGCAGACTTCTTAAACATGCACTATTTAACTCTATCAGAGGACTAGATGTATTATCCGAGCTTATTGAGGATGAAGATATTACTGAAATAATGGTCAACGGGACAAACAACATTTTTGTTGAACGCTCAGGCAAGTTAGAACGTGTACCACTTGTGTTTCCATCTACAGATAAATTAAGCGATGTTATTCAACAAATAGCTGCAATCTCTAACCGACGTGTTAACGAGGCCTCACCTATTGTAGACACTCGACTTGCCGATGGTTCCAGGGTGAATATAGTTTTAAATCCCATCGCTATTAATGGACCTGTTATAACTATTCGTAAGTTCCCAAAAGAAGCTATGAATATGGACAGACTTATTTCATTAGGTTCTATTTCTATGGAGGCGGCTAAAATTCTAAGGATTTTAGTTGAGGCTGGCTACAACATTTTTGTCAGTGGCGGAACGGGTTCCGGAAAAACTTCCTTTTTGAATGCTTTATCTGATTTCATTCCCCATGATTCTAGAGTTATCACGATTGAAGACTCTGCCGAACTTATGATTACCAATATTAAAAATCTTGTTCGTCTAGAAGTTCGACAAGCAAATACTGACGGTAATGGTGAAATATCCATTAGAGACCTGATTCGCTCTGCTCTTAGAATGAGACCCGACCGTATTATAGTTGGCGAGGTCCGAGGTAGTGAAGCCCTTGATATGTTACAAGCTATGAATACGGGACATCTAGTCCGAGCATCTTACCAGAGGTCTTACCGATATTCACTTATGATTATAAGGAGCTTAACAAACACCGAGAAACAAGGGGTTCTTGCTTGTTTGTAAATAGCGAATATATTGAAGCAAGTGTGCTGACCTGCTTAAGAAAAACTATCTGATATTAGTATATATTCAGAATGAAAAAGTATCAATAACATTTCTATGGTATTCACCAGTAATATCCATAACAAATAAAATTGAATAGGAGTGATGACAATGAGAATACAAAAGTCCAGTATTGTCCTTGATGATAACTACAGGAATGTATTAGTCAAGGATTTTGCCAAGAATTACACAGGAGTTGATAACCTACAATGTCCAGAGAAGATAGTGCAGGTAATGAATGATGTGTTTAACATTTGTAATCAGGCAGAAGAATATTTATATTTAATCTGTATGACCTGTAGATGTAAACCTATTAGCTTTTTTGAAGTATCACATGGCACTCATAACAGTTCATTAGCAGGTGGTAGGGAAATCCTTATACGAGCCTTGCTGTGTGGTGCTACGAATATAATACTCGTACATAATCATCCAAGTGGTGTAGCAGAGCCATCAAGAGAAGATGTACAGCTTACAAAGAAGATAAAGGATTTGTCAGACGTGGTTGGTATTACATTCAGCGACCATATTATCATTGGCAGAGAGGGGTATTATAGCTTCAATGAAAAAAATATAGGAGTGTAAGCATATGGAAAAGTCTGCACTTTATGGTAGAATAGAAATAAATATCTGAATTGGAGGTAATTTATGAAGAAATTATTTAAGATTATTATGGGGTTTATGTATGCGATAATAGGATTATTGATGATATCTACAATTGGAATACTCTGTTATTCTCAATTTGGAAACGGTTCTTCATCAACGAGCAATAAACCTCAGTATGAACTATCAAAAGAAGATGAAGTTATAGAAACGGATGATAAGCCCAATTCTGATAATGAAGATATTGTTATTAGTAGTGATGATTCTCAAGAAGAGGAGCTTATTACTTTGAATGAAAATCCAATAGATGAGGATATTGCATTAGAAAAGGTTATAGCTTTTTTGAATTATTTAGAACCAAGTGAAATTTTAGTAGAGGGACTTACACAAATCAAGGGTGAATATTACTATACTTTTTCCTTAAAAGAAGGAGAGGGAGATTTTTATGTAAGTCAAGATACTGGTGAATTATTTACTATACATGGAGATACAGGAGAGTTTGCATCATTAGAAAATTATGAAATGCCAGAATTATTTGAAACAAAAGATGAAGAAAAGAGAAAAGGTGAAAAATTTGCTATTATAAATAATTGCCTTGATTTGGAAAACTTTTATCATGGAATGTCTTTTAGAGATGCAATGAATGTTGTGTTAAAGAGAGCTGATATAAACGAGGATATTTTAGAGTATGATAAAGTGGTATATAATACAGTATCATATAACAGCGAGCTTGGTCATAGGGGGATATATAATAATTTAGAAATTGCATCTATAATGGGGGATTATTATTTTTCAGGAATACAATATCATCTGCAATTGAAGTTCGATAGACCAATCGGTGGTGATATAGAACAAACGAAACTTGAGAGAATGGATGCAAAATTAACAGAAGTGCGTTTTAGATTTTATTCAAACCTTGAAAGTGGTCAAAGACTTAAGGACGAATTAACTAGTTTTTTTGGTGTTGAACCAGAGACTACTTATTTAGAAGCAAATTCAAAATATCTTTATTTTTGGTATACTGAAAATGATGTAATAAAACTTGTTTATCAACAAGATGATGAAAATGAAGATATGTGGAGAGCTATATATTTATCAGTAAAGCATAAGAACAAATAATAGTATCAAAACTTTAAAGTTATGGCACTGCTTCGCCCCTGACGATAAATCAAGGGTTTGAATGGTGTCATAACTTATATTCAAAAGTTCACTTAGAAGATGGTAGAAATACCGTCTTTTTTTAATGCAAAAATTTACAATCGAAAGGAGATTCATATTATGATTTATGGATACGCAAGAGTTTCAACGAGAGGTCAGGCAAAAGACGGTAACAGCTTAGAGGCACAGGAGAACGCCCTACGGTCAGCAGGAGCTACAGAAATATATGCTGATGCGTTTACTGGCACTAAGACACAACGCCCTGAACTTAATAAACTGATGGCTGTTATGCAGTCAGGTGACACTATGGTAGTTACAAAGCTAGATAGAATTGCTCGAAGTGCTACACAGGGGATTGAGCTTATAGAAAAATTATTGGATAAAGGTATCGTAGTAAATGTGTTGAACATGGGGCAAATGGATAGTAGCCCTACGGGTAAGCTCATTCGTAATATAATGTTGGCTTTCAGCGAATTTGAGCGTGATATGATAGTCGAAAGAACAAGTGAAGGTAAAGCGATTGCAAAGCTGAATCCAGACTTTCGTGAGGGTCGTCCTAAGAAGTTTTCTAATGTACAAATAAAACATGCATTATCTCTGTTAAATGACTATTCATATAAGCAGGTGGAACAGATGACTGGCATTAGTAAAAGTACGTTGATAAGAGCAAAGAAACAAAAACAACGGGTCTAGCTATATTATATATAATTATTTGGTAAGAATGTTTGTATTTAAAGCCAAAGTATATAAGCAATACTTTGGCTTTAAATTGTGATTTATGCAGTTGCGACAGAATATCGTCTATTTATATATGTTACGTAGCTAGGTGTAATTAAGTGGCTAGGCAAGGTTGTTATAGTAGTAATAGAGGAGATATATGACTCATCGTCTTTTGATAGGTCGTCCTTATAGGTGATAGCTCCACTTTCTGTAAGCTTTATAATGTCAGAATCAAACATTTTATGATGATTTTGACACATCCATAAGCCGTTTTCTCCATCTGTAGCAAATTCAAGTTTTTCTTTTAGAGATAAGGTATTCATATGCTTAATTTTTGATACAGGCCATATGTGAGCTCCTTGTATTATTTCAGAAATAGCACAATCACATAAAACACAATGTCGTTCACCTAATCTGTCTAACAGGTGTGCATTGAAGCGAGGAGAACGTAAACTATCATTTTCTTCGAGTTCATGACGTTCAATTTCATCGTCAATATTTATAATTTCTATATTACCCATAGAGCGAATAACCTCTAAACTTGCAGCAGGAAGTTCTTTAAGGTCACGTTCGTTATATTCATATAATACAATATGGTCTTCTGGTTGTGCCAGTTTACTTATTGCATAACAAATTAAACTCGTATCATATTTGTTAGCACCATATGTTTTGCCATATATTTCGTATTCATGAGGAGCATTTTTCACTATATAGGTAGCGTTATTGCCAGAATTTCTATCGCCATTTTCTTTACGAGCTCGTATTATATCGTCGATAGAGTTAAATTCCGTGATTTGACCAGCTATAGAAGTTGGTACATTAATAAAATTGAAGCCAGCTGTTTTCATAAGTCGATACATGAATAGATAGTAAGGCGTGGCATTGTTACCACTACAAGGAAGAAAATAAAAGTACAATTGTTTATCCTTGTGTGTATTGCTGTAAAAACGATTGAATGCAGTTGGAACACTTTGTATGCCTGAATTACGTCCTTCACATTTTTCGTCAGAGAAACTAATATAAGTTGCAGTGTTGTGATACTGTAAAATTCCAAGTCTTCCCTGATTGTATTTGGCATCAAGGAACTCATCTTCATAATCATTATCAACAAATTCAACCTCGTAATCAGGTCTTCCTGTCACTTCTATACATATTTGTCCCATAACAGGGTCGGTTACTAAATAATCAAAGTAAATCCCAGTCTGAGCAGATTTTTGCATATTTCTTTTGATGATAAACTTTGGTATTTCTCTATAAATCATAATTTAGTATCAGTATCTCCTTTCTGGGTTGTCCTGATATTCCAATGATGTCACCAAGAGGAATATAGGTATAGTTATTTTTATTAATCCAGTCCTCAAGGGCAGTATTCACTATTCCTTTATGTTCAAGAACATAGGACAGCATACATGGAATGCCTTTTTCTGTCATTTTGTCGATGAATACAAAAAGCTCATTTTCTAAATCGTCATCCCATCCTTTAAATCCTCTTTTACCGTCATTATAACTGCCAGTTGTAAGTTTGTATGGAGGGTCAAGATATAAAAAAATATCCTGATTAACGTTAATATGGTCTAAAAGATGTATATAATCGAAACTGGTAAAGATTACATTTTTGTTTTTGATTACCCTGCTAAAGCTGATTAGCTTAGCAAGAATACAGTCATTAAACCAGCGAACTCCAGCAGTATTATTAAATCCATAGTTATTGTTAAATCTTATTTGTTGCTGAAAACTGTAAAGGATTATTGCGAATAACATGCGAATATCCTTTTTGTTATCAGGAAGATTATTATAATAATCTCTTGTAGCTAGATAAGTCTCTTTATTGCCTTTTTCGAGATGATGTTTTTCTATAAATTTTTTAACATAGGTAATATAGGCATAAGTATCATATGTTCTAAAAGATTCAATTAATTCTTTTACGATAAAATTAATATCATTGTAATAAATTACATCTGCTGAGGAGTTTATACCTACATTAAAACCACCACCAAATACATCTATAAAATTGGTAGTATGTTTTAAATTTGAATGAATATCTGGGATTAGTTTAGCTTTGCTTCCTATGTAGTTAAGAGGTGATTCATAAACTACTTCTTTATCTGGTTTTTTCTTTATATAAAACAGATATTCAAAATGCTCTTTCTTATTTGAAGACTTCCAATTCTCATACTTTTTGTATGGTATGGTAATACACTCATAGGAATCTTCGTAGCCATATCGTTTAAGTACCGCTTCTATAAATTCCTTACTCATATCACCATCATTGTTGTAGCTAATAAAGATATGCCGAGCGTTTGTCAAAGCAAGGATTTTATCTAATAAGATGTGTACCTTGTATATTTTCGACCAATCTGAACGCATTTCTCGTGTGCTCCGAGAGCCTGTTACCTTACTTATAGTGTTAGGTTTATCATTTAGCACAAGAGTTTCAAGAAGGTGATATTGTGTACCATACTGATTTTGCGTATATGGTGGGTCTAAATATAAAATATCACAATCAATATTTTCAATAATATCTTCTAATTTACAAGTGTTAACATCTATAGGATGGATGGACTTAGTGCCGTCTGATAAATCCATGAAAAGGATTGGTTTTAATGCTCGTTCATCCCATTTTTTAAGAAATGCTCCATATACGCCAGCAGTATTAGAAACAAAGGAAACTGATTCTATTAAACATGCTAATAAGTAATGGTATTCATTTTCATTTATTTGGTGATTAACATACCAAGATTCGATGGTTTCTCTAAAATAGTCAACACGTCCAGCATTATACTCTGAGAGGTACATTCTATTAGAGCCTCCAGGGGAATAGTTGGTGTAAAAATAACCTTCTATGATATGTTCGTTATTAACGTTAAAAAAATCAAAAGGATTAAATCCTAGATTTTCAAAAGTGCAATTAGCAGCTATTAACCTTCCGTGAGCATATGTGGCAGAACAATTAAGGTTATCATTTATAATAATCTTGCACATGTCTTTAAATGTATTAGACATAGAACCTGTACCGCAAAATGCATCGAAAAAGATAGTGGAAGAATCAATATTGACTTTTTGGCAAATGATTCCTTTTATTGTATCCGATATGGATTCTTTATTACCTAGGTATCTCAAAATCTGCACCGTCCTTAATTATTATTTGTTTTATCGTCTGGAGAATCCATAAAGGTAAGTATATCGTTGGGGGTACAATTAAGTGCCTTGCAGATACTTTCTACCTTATCAAGTGCGATGTATTGTCCGTTTTTTACTTTACTAATTATGTTTGCTGAAATGTTTGCGTCACGCATTAGTTGTGCATGAGTAACATCTCTTTCTATTAATAGATGTTGTAACTTCTTATAACTTACTGACATATTTAACATCCTCCTTGCAGATATAATAGTATCACATTTCTGTGAAAAAAACCATATTTATATGATGTGTAGTTGTTTGATTTCAAATTAATAAATATTGTGTTTGATTTATGACTACAGATGGTCACGCTCCCTCGGTATATGTTATATAGAGAGGAGATGATAGACATGGTTCAAAGTAAAGAACTCATACTCCATGGTGCTACTTATATAATATTTGAGGACGGAACGGTTATCGGTCCAAGTGGTAAGGTGTTAAAACAGCGAAAGGATAAGGACGGTTACTTGTACTTCTTATGTGGTGCAGGTAGTAAGAAGCATTTCTTTACACACAGAGCAGTTGCATTGTGTTTTGTGCCTAATCCTGACCCTGCAACAAAGACAGAGGTAGACCACAAGGACAATAACAGAGCGAATCCGTCAGCTGACAATCTACAATGGCTTAGTCATGCAGAGAATATCAAGAAAGCAGCCGAAAACGGTTCGTACTCTGGTGAACGTAATTCTCATGCTATTCTTAATAAGTATGAGGCTATATTCATTAAAGAAGCCTGTAGACAAAAACTATCACGAAAGATACTATCACAGGTATTCGGTGTAACTGGATATGCTATATCAGACCTTTTCAGGGGTAAGACGTGGAAGATGTTGGCGTAATCATAAGCAGTCAGAGAAATATCAATCTCTGGCTGTTTTTGTATTCGGGAACGCCGTATATAGGTAAAAATTTATATATATAATTTTTTAAAACGCAGTATAGGGCAAAAATTTATATACTCGACGAAGTACCCTACCCCTTTTATATGATGAAAGAAGCCTAGTTCGGAAGTACACCCCCTTGTAGAAACAATAATAGCCAGTGCCACAGGAATACCTATGACATTGGCTATTGTTTTTTACGAGCTTTAATTTTGGTGATTTCTATGAGTTCTCTCTTGTCTGATTCGGATAACTTTTCAAAGTAATATAAAAGCTCTTTCTCTAAGATATTATTGTACTGATATTTCTTTTGATTTTTTTCGCTGTTAAAGTATTCAAGAAAGTCACTAAGTTCAAGACTGTTTTCTGATGGTGCAGGTGCATCATAAAATACATTCCTATCAACATCCATAGTAAGCTGAATTAAATCTTCTACAGGTACATTATATAAACCTGCTAACTTAAAAAGGATTTCAGAGCTAGGTGTACGTCTGCCAGTTTCAAAGTGTCCGTAAGACTGCCTTGAAATGTTTAGGCTACTTGCTACATAGTCCTGATTATAACCATGTACTTTGCGAAGTTCTTTTAATTTAGTTGCCAAGAGTTGATTTTTCAATAGGAAGCACCCCTTTCTGATATAAAAGTATATTAAAAACGCACACCTTATATGATACAGAGTGTAGCAAAATAAATAAAAATATGATAAAATGGTGTAGCGTACATCTTGAAAAATGATACGAGATGTAGCGACATGAACGGAGGTATATTATGGCTTATTTTAGACAGACAGATTCGATTGAAGATTTAAAAGCACAGTACAAGGTATTACTTACAAAGTTTGATTATAAGAATCCTAAAAATGCGAAGTTGTTAGAAGCTATTGATAAAGAATATAAACAATGTGAACGATATGCCAAGATGGCACCATTGAGAAAAGCAAAGGCTGATATAGAACGTAAGGCAGAACAGAATGAACGTGAAAGACAGCGTGCAGAATATGAGAAGCAACAATATTATAAAAGTATTCGTGAGCGTTCCCAGAGGAAGTATACAAAGGAAGAGTGTGCTAGATATTTACAACAAGCAACTAAGGC
>JGI24710J26742_10002830_pt1 | contig 15100 bp, 14 predicted proteins | sample BioPla2DNA2_FD_26742 | JGI IMG/M metagenome (IMG submission 26742) | reverse complement strand
TTGCACGATAAAGACATCGTCGAGGTGCAGGGAGACGTCTTCCAAATTAAACGAGTATGAAGATTACGCATATTCGCTTGTATCAATACAGGAATCACCTGGATCTTGCCTTCTCACCGGCCGCTACACACAATGTTCTCTACGGAAACAATGCGGCAGGGAAAACCAATATTCTCGAAGCAGTGGTTTTTTGTCTGACCGGCGGATTTCTTCGCAATGCCACAGAAAAAGACCTGATTCACTATGAAAAGGACACGGCATCGGTTGCGGTTTCTTTGGAAGAAGGCATACGCACCTACGAGATCCAGGTTATTCTTAGACGCGACCGGGCAAAAGAGATTCGTGTGAACGGGGAAAAAATCCGTTCGTTGCGGGAGCTGGACCGGGTATTTCCTATAAGCTACTTTACCCCGGAAGACTTGCGTATTGCAAAAGACAGTCCGCAGTATCGCAGACGGTTTATCGATGCATTGCTTTCGGATGTGTCCGTTCCCTATAAAAATGCACTCAGTGCGTATCATAAAGCTTTGTTACAACGAAACACCTTGCTGAAAAGTGCGGGTACCGCGCATTTTATGCGTCAGCTCAATGCGATCGATGCCCAGCTGATCAAGGCGGGGTGCTATATTATGGCCAAAAGAGACGAAATGGTACAAAAAGTACGAAAAGAAGCGGCCCCGGTCCATGCGGCGCTTACCGATGAAAAAGAAGATCTTCGCGTTTTTTACCAGTCCGATATCGAAGGAAAAGAAGAACCCGTAAAGGATTTCTTACAGGCGCTTTCGGACAATCTCGAAAAAGACCGCCGGTTGAAAAGTACCGGACGCGGGCCGCACCGCGATGATCTCGCATTGTTTATCAACGAACATCCGCTGCGTTTATTCGGTTCGCAGGGACAACAGCGAACGGCGGTTTTGTCGCTGAAACTGGCCGAGGCAAAAATCAAACAAAAAGAAGGCGTGCAACCGGTTTTATTGCTGGATGATGTGTATTCCGAACTGGATACCGAACGCCAGAAGATGATCGCCTCCATTACCGAAGAGCATCAGCTCATGACCACGACTGTGGATATACCCCATGGAAATAACGAAGCCGTCTGGCATTTGGAAAACGGCCGTATGAATAGAAAGAGGTAAGTATGGAAGAAAAGAACAGGAAGAATAACAGGCATTATACGGCAGATGATATACAGGTACTGGAAGGACTTGACCCGGTTCGCTTACGTCCGGGTATGTATATCGGTTCGACCGGTACGAAGGGTTTGCACCATCTGGTATACGAAGTGGTGGACAACTCAGTAGACGAAGCATTGGCCGGTGTTTGTGACCGGATCGATATTGTCATTCACGAAGACAATTCCATATCGGTGACAGACAACGGCAGCGGGATCCCGGTGGAAACTCATCCGCAAACCGGGAAGTCCACACTGGAAACCGTATTGACCAATCTGCATGCCGGCGGAAAATTCAATAATAATGCCTATAAAGTATCCGGCGGTCTGCACGGGGTCGGGGTTTCTGTAGTGAATGCCCTATCCGAAAAACTCACCGCCCGCGTAAAAAGAAACGGCTTTGAATACCAGCAGGAGTTCAGCCGCGGCATAACCAAAACCGATATTAAAAAAATCGGAAAAGCCAAAGAAACCGGGACATATATTCATTTCAAACCGGATGCCACGATCTTTGAAGAAGTCGAATACGATTATGATGTGCTGAAAACCCGCTTTCGGGAAATGGCCTTTTTGAATGCCGGTATCACAATATCATTGAAAGACGAGCGATCCGGTGAAAGCGAGGTCTTTTTCTTTGAAGGAGGCATTGCATCTTTTGTTGCGCATTTGAACAAAAACAAAAATGCTATTCACGAAGAAGTCATGCTGTTTCATCAGGTCAAAGGTAAAAACGATGTGGAAATTGCCATGCAGTATACCGATGGCTATACCGAACTGATCCTGCCGTTTGCCAATAATATCCATACGACAGAAGGCGGTTATCATGTCAGCGGATTCCGATCGGCCCTGACACGGTCCTTAAATGAATACGCAAGAAAATTCGGCTTTTTAAAAGAAAAAGAAGCCAATTTAGCCGGTGAAGATACCAGAGAAGGCCTGACCGCCATCATATCGGTTAAACTCCCTAATCCGCAATTTGAGGGACAAACCAAAAGCAAACTGGGCAATTCGGAAATGCGCGGCATTGTGGATAATATTCTGTACGAAGAATTCTATATGTATTTAGAAAAAAATCCGCAAACCGCAAAAATCATTATCGATAAAGCACTCTCGGCTTCTCGGGCCAGAGAGGCGGCCCGGCGGGCGCGCGATATGTCCCGGCGCAGCAATTTGCTGGAGAACTCCACCTTGCCGGGAAAACTGGCAGATTGCCAGGAACGGGATCCCGAAAAAAATGAAATCTTCCTTGTCGAGGGTTTGTCGGCCGGCGGTTCGGCCAAATTGGGACGCGACAAATCGTTCCAGGCGATTCTACCTCTTCGAGGAAAGGTCATGAATGTGGAAAAAGCTAGGCTGGACCGGGTACTTGCCTATGATGCGATAAAAGATATGATCACCGCATTCGGCACCGGGATCGGACCGGAATTTGATCTGACCAATCTGCGCTACGGAAAAATCGTCATCATGACCGACGCCGATGTCGACGGAGCCCATATCCGCACGCTTCTTCTCACCTTCTTCTATCGCTATATGAAAGAGCTGATCGATGCGGGGCATATTTTTATTGCGCAGCCGCCTTTGTACGGCATTATAAAAGGCAGCAAAGTATTGGAATACGCCTATACCGAAGAAGAGTTGGAAGCCATTATGAAACAATACGAAGCGGGCAGCGTGCATATTCAGCGCTACAAAGGTCTCGGGGAAATGAATGCGGAACAATTGTGGGAAACCACCATGAATCCCGACCACCGCGTGCTGATGCAGGTGGAAGTGGACGAAGAAGTATTAACCGATGAAATTTTCACCATGCTCATGGGTGAAAAAGTTGAACCCCGCCGCGAATTTATTGAGAAAAATGCCCGATTCGCTGAAAACATAGACGCGTAGGAGAGAATATGCAAGAACACACCGATATTATGCCTATTGCGATCGAGAGGGAAATGAAAAAGTCGTATCTCGACTACGCAATGAGTGTTATTGTGGCCCGGGCCTTACCCGATGTCAGGGACGGCCTGAAGCCCGTACACAGAAGAATCCTTTGGGGAATGAACGAGCTGGGGCTCGCCCCCGACAAACCTTATCGTAAATCCGCCCGCCTGGTCGGGGATGTACTCGGTAAGTATCACCCCCACGGCGACACGGCCATTTATGATGCCGCCGTACGTCTGGCACAGGACTTCAACACGCGGTATCCTTTGATCGACGGCCAGGGAAACTACGGCTCCATCGACGGAGACGGCGCGGCGGCCATGCGTTATACCGAGCTGCGCATGACCAAGCTCACCCAGGAAATGCTACGGGATATCAATAAAGAAACCGTAGATTTTCAGCCCAATTTCGACGAAAGAGAACAGGAACCGACGGTCCTGCCAGCGCGTTTCCCGAATCTTTTGGTGAACGGATCCTCCGGGATTGCCGTGGGTATGGCCACCAATATGGCTCCCCACAATCTGAACGAAACCATCGACGGCTGCATTGCTTTTATCGACAATCCGGACATTACCGTCCAGGACCTCATGAAGTTTATCAAAGGCCCCGATTTCCCTACGGGCGCCCATATTATGGGAAAACAGGGGATCATCGACGCCTATGAAACCGGGCGCGGCCGGGTGATAATGCGGGCTGTTGCCAATATAGAAGAACACAAGGGACGCTATTCGATTATCGTGACAGAAATCCCCTATCAGGTTAACAAATCGCGCCTGATCGAAAAAATGGCGGAACTGGTAAAAGAAAAACGGATCGACGGCATTTCCGATTTGCGCGACGAATCCAGCCGGGAAGGAATTCGCATCGTCATCGAAGTCAAACGTGATGCCAATCCCAATATACTGCTGAACAATCTCTACAAATATACGCAGATGCAGCAAACCTTCGGCATTATCAATCTGGCGCTTGTCGACGGAGAACCAAGGGTGCTCTCCCTGCCGCAGCTGATCGCACATTATATCGATCATCAGGTGGAAGTGGTCACAAGAAGAACCCGCTTTGATCTGAAACGGGCTGAAGCACGCGCGCATATTATCGAAGGCCTGCTGATTGCGATCGACAATATCGACGAAGTCATCCAAATTATCCGTGCGGCAAAAGACGATAAAGAAGCCAGTGAGCAATTGATTGCGCGTTTTCAACTGACGGAAGAACAAACCAAAGCTATTTTGGACATGCGTCTGCGCCGCCTGACGGGATTGGAAAAAGGCAAACTGGAAGCGGAATACCGGGAACTGACTGAACAGATTGCGTATTACCGTTCGCTTTTAGCCGACGAAGACAAGCTTCTGGGCGTTATCAAAGAAGAGCTGGAAGAAATCAAACGCGTACACGGTGACAAGCGCCGCACAAAAATCAAACCCGCCGCGCACGAGATCGACATCGAAGAATTAATCGAAAAAGAAGATGTTCTGATTACGCTGACAAAAGACGGCTATATCAAACGAACCCCGACCTCCGCCTATAAACTGCAGCACCGGGGCGGAAAAGGCATCCTGGGTATTTCTTCCCGTACCGATGATTTTGTGGAAACCCTGTTTGTGGCTTCGACCCACGACGATCTGGTTTTGTTTACCAACAAGGGAAAAGTCTACAAAATGAAAGCATACGAAATTCCCGAAGGCAAGCGCACGGCGCGCGGGCAGAATATTGTGAATCTGCTCTCCTTAATGCCGGGGGAAGAAGTCAGTGCCGCATTCCGGATTGAAGAAAAGCTCGACAAAGACTCTTTCCTTATCTTCTCCACCAGAAAGGGCATACTCAAGAAGAGCAAACTGGAATTGTATCAGACGATCCGGCAAAAAGGACTCATCGCCATCCGTCTGGATGATAAAGATGAGCTGATTTCTGTACGGGTTTGCCAAAAAGAAGACCAGATCATACTGGTGTCCAAAAACGGTTATTCGATTCTTACTTCTGTAGACGGTGTACGCGCGATGGGACGTAATGCCCGCGGCGTGCGCGGCATGAATCTCGGCAGAGGCGATGAAGTCGTGTCCATGGATATTGTCGAAGATCATCGTACGCTATTGATCGTTTCGGAACTGGGCTATGGCAAACGAACGCCGATCAGTCAGTATACGGAACAAAAACGCGGCGGCAAAGGCGTCTACACCTACAAAGTAACCGAAAAGACCGGCCCTGTTGTCAGCGCAAAAATCGTGCAGGCCAATGACGAAATCATGATGATTTCCGTATCGGGCGATGTGATCCGCATCAGCGCAGGGAGCATTTCATCCATGGGCAAACGGACATCCGGTGTCAAGCTGAAAGATATGCAAGACGAAAATGACCGGATCGCCGCGGTGGCAAAATATGTGGAAGATGTAGACGAATTATAGGACTTGACACTTAACGTACAATAATAGTAGGGTACCCATTCATTGTAAGTTTTATGGAACGGAAAGGAAACGGGCATGAACTTAACCATTCAAAAGCATTATGACACGGAAACCGGCGCGTGGCGTGTAACAGCCAAGGGAGATCTGGATATCTTTTCTTCCAATGTGTTTCGCGACGAAATGCTGGCAGCCTGGTCCGACGAAAAGTCCGATATTTATATCGACGGCGCGGATCTTGCTTATATCGACTCGACCGGGCTGGGCGCGTTTATCAGCCTGTATAACAAAATGAAACAGGACGGAAATGAAATCTATCTGGAGAATTTAAAACCCAATATCCAGAAACTGTTTGTGATTACAGACCTGGACGAAGTCTTTCATATCGGGGCGCAACAATGAACCATACCGTACACTTGCGGATCCCGGCAGAACCGATGTATATATCGGTGGTGCGTCTGACAGCATCGTCCCTGGCATCCAGTTTAGGATTTGATATAGAAGAAGTGGAAGATATTCGCGTGTGTGTGTCGGAAGCCTGCAATAATGTTATGGATCGGCTGGAAGATATTTCTTTGCGCTTCGGGGTGGAAGAAAACGCACTGACGATCGATGTAGACGGGTTTTCCAGTCCTTCCAGCGAGCAGGGAAAACTGGGTTATCTGATCATGTCGTCACTGATGGATGTTGTGCAGGAAACAGAACAAGGCATCCACATGATAAAGGCAAAGGAGTAAACCATGCCGGAAAACCGCGAAGCGGACAGGGCAGCTGAAAAGGAACGGAGAACACGGGAAAAAGAAGAAGTTAACCGGCTGTTTCGCGAGTATGCCAAAACCAAAGATATTGCCATCCGCAACAAACTGATCGAGGACCATCTGTATATTGCCGAAATCCTCGCCAAAAAATATATCAATAAAGGCATCGAATACGACGACCTTTTTCAGGTAGCTTCCATCGGGCTGATTCTTGCCGTGGATCGCTTCGATATTGAAAAAGGCTTCGAATTCTCCTCCTACGCCACACCCACCATTATCGGAGAAATCAAAAAGCATTTCCGGGATAAGGGCTGGGTTATTCGCGTGCCCCGGCGCATACAGGAAATGAGCAAACGGGTCAACAATGCCCGGGTTTCACTGGCACAGGAACTTCAGCGCGTGCCCACGATCACAGACATTGCCGACTATCTGGATACCACCGAAGAAGAAGTGCTGGAAGTGATTGAAGCAAGCAAAGTGTATTCCCCGCAGTCACTGGATGCCCAATTAGGCACACAAAACGACGATACCGACGTAACCATATCCGATCTGATCGGCGAAGAAGAAGCGTATTTCACCAAGATTGAAACCGTGGATTTCATTCAGAAAGGAATGGAATCGTTAAACGAAATGGAAAAGCTCATATTGAAACACCGGTATTTTGAAAAGAAAACCCAGGTGTCCATCGCCAAAGAGCTGAATATTTCCCAAATGACAGTCTCCCGTATCGAAAAAAAGATTATGGAAAAATTTCGGCGGGAACTGGAATTGACGGAAGCAAATCCGTCAGAATAGGAGAAGAAGAATGAAAAAAATCGGATTGGGCCTGTTGCTGCTTCTTGTGTTTATCACCGGATGCAGCCAGTCCAATGCGAACGAAACCGCAAAAGAAGGCGACCGCTTGCAAGTGGTGGCCTCGTTTTATCCTATCGCAGACTTTACCGAACGGATCGGCGGCGATCGGGTGGAAGTGGAAACGCTGATCGGTTCCGGTGTCGACCCGCACGGCTGGGAAATGTCTACAACCGACCGGAACAAAGTCGAGCGGGCAGATCTGTTTATTTACAACGGTGCAGGTTTTGAACATTGGGTCGATGATTTGCTGGACGGCCTGGAAAACAAAGACCTGCAGATAGTGGAAGCCGCTGAAAGAGTCGCGTTGATGGAAGGTCACTCGCATGATCATGACGACCACGACGACCACGACCACGAAGAAGAAGCACACGATCACGACGATCATGACCACGACCACGAAGAAGAAGCACATGACCACGACGATCACGACCATGAACACGAAGAAGAAGCACATGACCACGACGACCATGATGACCACGACGGACACAATCACGGGCCGCATGATGCGCATACCTGGATCAGTATCCGTAATGCCATCGTACAGATGGAAACCATTAAAGATGCATTAGTACAAAAAGATCCGGAGCATAAAGACGTCTACGAAAAGAACTTTGCTGCACAAAAAGAACAGTTTGAAGCGCTGGATAAAGAAGCCGAAGAGCTGTTTTCTACGGTTTCCCGCACGGACTTCATTGTCGGGCACGAAAGCTTCGGCTATTTTGCCCGCGACTACGGCCTGACCCAGCACGGGATTGAGGGTGCCGCCTCACACGGCGAGCCGGATCCGGCTACCATGGCCGAATTGGTGCGGCTGGCACGTGAAACCGGCATTAAAACCGTATTTTATGATCCGCTTGGATCCGATAAAACGGCAAAAACCATTGCCGATGAGATCGGGGGACAGGTGGCTATGCTGAATCCTTTGGACGGACGTTCCGAGGAGGAAATTGCAGAAGGGCTTGGCACATTGGAGATTATGAAAAACAATATCCAGGCGCTGCACAAGGCTTTGACTGAATGAACCCCTTATTTACGTTCGACAAGGTATCCTTCTCGTACGGAAATACCTCCGTATTGGAAAATATCGACTTTACGATGCAAGAAGGCGAATTCGTCGTGCTCTCCGGTGCCAACGGCAGCGGAAAGAGCACGATGCTACGCCTGCTTTTAGGTAGTTTGCAGCCGCGGGAGGGAACGATACACCGCTATACCGAAGACTTCGGCTATGTGCCGCAGATGGGCCAGGAGCGTTTGTACAATTTTCCCATCACTCCATATGAAATGATCGGCCTGAATCTGCGTCCCCGGCACGGATTCGCCAAAAAAGATCCGGAGCACGATCACAAAATCGACACGGCACTGACCCAGGTTTCCTTGCGTGAAAAAAAGTGGGATCTGTTTTCCACCCTGTCCGGCGGGCAAAAGCAACGTGTGCTTATTGCCAAAGCGCTGGTTTCCAATCCGAGCTTTCTGGTTATGGACGAACCCACGATCGGACTGGACGATCGCAGTCGCCGTTCCCTGTTTTTTTTATTGCGTCATTTTCACCGAAGCCATCATTTATCCATCCTGATCGTGACGCATGATATCGAAGGGGTCGACGAAATTGCCGATCGTATCATGCGGATATCGGAAGGTGCCCTGCGGGAGGTAAGCCGTGTTTGAATTTGCCTATATGCGCCGCGCACTGCTGGTCGGTGCTTTTCTGGGCGCCGTGCTGCCCATGATCGGCGTGGTTCTTGTGAATCGCCGAACCCCGGTTTTAGGCGATGCGCTTTCGCATGTTTCGCTGGCCGGTGTCATTGCGGGCCTTCTTTTAGGCATCAACCCGATTGCAGGTGCGATGTTTATGAGTGTTGTGGCCGCTTTGTCCATAGAGGGAATCCGCCGGCGCTTTCCGGCGTTTGGGGAACTCTCTACCGCCATGGTTCTTTCCACCGGGATCGGTCTGGCCAGTTTGTTGTCGGGCTTTATCAAAGGCGGCCAGGGGTATGACAGCTTTCTCTTTGGCAGCATCGTATCGGTATCCAATGCCGAAATGTTTGTCGTCATCGGAATCTCTTTGGTAATTACTTTCGTATTTGTCTTTTTGTATCAGGATCTTTTATATATCAGCGTCGACCCGGAAGGAGCCGAGATCGCCGGGGTCAAAACAAGCCGCGTCAACTTCATCTTTACGCTGATGACGGCTTTTGTGATATCGGTGGCTTCGCGCACGGTCGGGGTTTTGCTGATTTCCAGCCTGATGATTCTGCCTGTGGCCTGTGCCTTGCGCGTAGCAAAGAGTTATCGGCAAACGGTACTGTGGTCCTCTGCGTTCGGTGTCCTTTTCACACTGATCGGTTTGACCCTTGCCTACTATCTCGGACTGAAGCCGGGCGGTGCCATCGTGCTGACAGCCGTCGCCTGTTTTCTGATTCTGTTTGCCTTTTACCGCAGTGAATAGGGCGGTTTACGGCAATTGGAATCCGAACCGGTTAAATGAGCGATATTTTAGTATAGATTATTGCGATATGGTCCTAACAATTGTATAATGAAAGAAAGTGCACAATGAACGGATAGAAAAGAGGACGAAGAATGAGATTGACTCAGGAGATTGACTACGCGTTTCGCACGGTATCATATTTAATGAAATACCCGGAAGAGGTGATCGGTGCTTCTGTGATTGCGGAAGAGATGCATGTACCCCTGCGATTTTTGCTGAAGATCCTGCGGAAATTGAATCAGGCGAAGATAACGAAATCGCGCCGCGGCGCAAGGGGCGGCTATCTTTTATACGATCCCGAACGACCCGTTACATACTTTGAAGTGGTGGAGGCCATACAAGGTCCGATTGTCATCAATCGCTGCCTCCACGACGGAGCGACCTGTGTAAATAATTACGGAGACAAGCACTGCCCCGTTCACTACAATCTGGAAGAAGTACAGGAAAAAATCTGCAAAGCACTGCAAGACGAGGTTTTCTACCCCAATCCTTCCTAAAGAACAGTACAAAGGGTGTTCCTTTTACCAAAAAGGAGCACCCTTTTTTTTGTGTGTATTGAATTCGTTTACCTTAGATGCTATAATAATCGCATACAAAAGAAATTATTTGAATTGAATACAACCGAGTCTATGCACCTACAGAGCCTTGTCTCCATGGTGCCGGACCGATGGGTTTGCGGGAAACCGCATTGCCTCCCGTATTTGGAAAGGTTGTAAACGCTGCGCAGCGCTTCTGCGCGCGCGAACTTTCCAAAAGGGAGGATTTTTTATGCACGGATACCGTGGAACCATACTGCGCGTAAACCTGACCGAGCAGACGATTCAGAAGGAAGCCCTGGATCTGGACATGGCCAGAAAGTATATTGGCGGCCGAGGTTTGGGGACCAAAATCATGATGGACGAAGTTGATCCCAATGTGGATCCCTTGTCCCCGGAAAACAAACTGCTCTTTGTAACAGGCCCTCTGACAGGAACGCCCACACCCACCGGCGGCCGTTATATGGTCGTTACCAAAGGCCCGCTGACCGGCACCATTGCTTCTTCCAATTCGGGCGGAAAATGGGGTGCCGAGCTGAAAATGGCCGGCTATGATGTCATTATTTTTGAAGGAAAAGCGGAAAAACCCGTTTACTTAGCCATTGAAGACGATAAAGTAGAGTTGCGCGACGCAGGACATCTGTGGGGCAAAATTGTCGATGATACGACCGCAGATATCCTGAAAGAAATGCCGGAAAAAACGAAAGTTTCCTGTATCGGACCGGCCGGCGAGAAGCTCTCCCTTATGGCCTGCATTATGAACGATGTGGATCGGGCCGCCGGACGTACCGGCGTGGGCGCGGTCATGGGTTCCAAGAATCTGAAAGCCATAGCCGTACGCGGTACCGGAAAAGTGGAATTGGCCGATGAAGAAGGACTGGCTGCCGTGGTGAAAGAACACACCAAGATGCTGCGCGAAAACGGCGTCACCGGGGAAGGTCTGCCGACGTTCGGATCGGCGGTTCTTGTCAATATCATCAATGAATCGGGTATATTACCTACGAACAACTTCCAGACCAGCCAGGCGGACTATGCCGAAGAGATCAGCGGCGAGCGCATGACGGAAAAATACCTGAAGAGAAAGCATCCCTGCTACCGCTGCCCGATCGGCTGCGGACGCTGGATCGAACTGGACGGCAAAGAAGGCGGCGGGCCGGAATACGAAACCCTGTGGGCCTTCGGATCCGACTGCGGCGTAGACAATATTGAAGACATTATGCGCGCCAACTTCCTCTGCAACGAGCTGGGCATTGACACCATCTCCATGGGGGCTACCATAGCTGCAGCCATGGAACTGTATCAGGAAGGTTTGATCAAAGACGAAGAGCTAGACGGCATGCCCCTGGAATTCGGCAATGGGGAAGCCATGGTGGAATGGACGAGACGCACCGGTCTGCGCGAAGGTTTCGGCGACAAAATGGCCGACGGTTCGTATCGCCTGACCGACAGCTACGGCCGTTCCGATCTGTCCATGACGGTCAACAAACAGGAACTGCCCGCGTATGACCCCCGGGGCGTACAAGGCCAGGGCTTATCCTATGCGACATCCAACCGCGGCGGTTGCCACGTGCGCGGGTATCTGATCTCGCCGGAGATCTTAGCCGCACCCGAAGCGATCGACCGCTTTACAACCGAAGGAAAAGCGACATGGACAAAGATCTTCCAGGACCTGACCGCCGTGATCGACTCGGTCGGACTGTGCCTGTTTACCAGCTTTGCCCTGGGAGCCACCCAGTATCGCGAGATGCTGAACGCGGCAACCGGCCAGAACCTCACCGACGAAGAACTGATGGAAGCGGGCGACCGCGTCTGGAATATCGAGCGATTGTTTAATCTGAAAGCCGGCATCGACCCGAAAAACGATACTCTACCCAAGCGTTTGCTGGAAGATCCGGTAGCGGACGGTCCGTCCAAAGGATATATCACCGATCTGAAAACCATGCTGCCGCAATACTATAAGGAACGCGGCTGGGATGAAGGCGGCGTACCGACCGACGAAACCATAGAGAAACTGGGGCTGAAATAAATTGGACATCCGCGTTAAACTGTTTGCCATGCTGCGGTACGGCCGGGGGAAAGAGCAAATTCTTTCCCTTGCGCCGCCGGTAAAAAAAGACGATATCCTCCGGGCTTTGGACCTGGTTCCGGAAGATATCGCGATTTTCTATGTCAACGGGCGAACAGTCGACGACGCATATGAAATCCGGGAAGACGATGTACTGTCTTTGTTTCCGCCGGCAGGAGGCGGATGATGGACCGCTATGCGCGCAATGAAAACGCGTTGTCACCAAAAGAGAATCGGGCGCTGCGAAAGAAGAGTGTATGTGTTGTCGGCTGCGGAGGGCTGGGCGGTTTTGTGATTGAACTGCTGGCTCGTGCGGGTGTGGGTCGCATTACCGCAGTAGACAACGACACTTTCGAGATTACGAATCTGAATCGGCAGCTGTACTGTACACCAAACAATCTCGGGCAGAAAAAAGCGGTCGCGGCCAAAGAACGCATCGCGACCGTGAATCCCGAGATACAGGTAGAAGCCAAAGTATTATATTTAGATAAGGACAATGCACAAAAAATCCTGCAGGGGCATGATCTGGTGCTCGACTGTCTGGACAGCATCCCCGCGCGTTTTATGCTGGAGAAAGCCTGCCAGACGGCAAAAATTCCCATGATACACGGCGCCATCGCCGGCTGGTACGGCCAGGTGGCGGTATCTGTGCCGGGAAGCCCGGTGATCGAAAAAATCTATCCGCCGGATGCAAAAACCGGCGCGGAAACGGAACTGGGCAATCCGCCCTTTACCCCTTGCTGTATCGCAGCCTGGCAAGTGGCGGAAGCCATCAAGGTCCTTACAGAAAACCCGCATAGCCTGATAAGCCGTATTCTGTATATCGACCTGTTGCACAACGAAACCAATACGTTTACGCTAACATAAAACCGAGCCGGAAAGCTCGGTTTTTCTTTTTCTACCAGGCACCTTTACCGAACATGCAGTTAGGGAAGTGGCAGATATCGCAGTTCAGGCAGAGACCGCCGTGCCCGAGATCGGCCAGCATGGCAGGACTTATGCGCACATCGGCCAAAAGGCGGGGGAGGATCAGATCAAACACCGTGCGCTTGGCATACATCACACAACCGGGCAGGCCGCAGATGGGCACGCCCGTATCGGTGTAGGCGAGAAGAAACATGGCACCCGGCAGAACCGGCGCACCGTAGGTCACAATCTCTGCGCCGGTGTTTTTTATGGCCAAGGGCGTGCGGTCGTCGGGATCCACGCTCATGCCGCCGGTGCAAAAGACCATTTCCGCGCCGTCTTCCACCATTTGCAGAATCGTCCGGGTAATACGGGCATGATCGTCGGGCAGTACCGCATGCGCGTGCATTTCGCAGCCGTATTCGCTGAGCTTTGCCTGCATCACAGGGGCCGATGCATCGACAATCCGGCCTTCGTAAATCTCGTTGCCGGTGGTAATCAAACCGTATTTTTTCTGCTGCAGCGGATGCAAGAAAAGCAGGGGTTCATCGCCGGCGGTTTCTTTGGCGCGCTCCATCTTTTCTTTTTCAATCAAAAGCGGAATGACGCGCGTGCCCGCCAGTACATCGTCTTTTTTTACGGGAAAACCGGAAGAACGCGTCGCAATCATCATCTCGCCCAGTGCATTCACGGCATGCAGACGCTCTAAATCCACCTGAAACAAGCCGTTTACCTCAGCGATCAGTTCAATCTTGCCCTCGACGGGTTCTGTAGCGCGCATATCAGTATTCTGACACAGATCGCGCAGAATAGCGGCGGCTTCGTTTTCGTGGAGCATATCCGCGTTGTTTTCCCATATGTACAAGTGTTCCTTGCCCATAGACAAAAGCACCGGGATATCTTCTTCCTTTATAATATGCCCCTTGCGGAAGCGGGCCTGTTTGGTTACGCCACGGATAATCTGCGTGAGGTCATGGCAGAGCATATGGCCGACGGCATCTTTTGTATCAACAAGTCGCATGAGAGTCTCCTTTGTATGTAATATATCAGCGAAAACTGCAAGAAGGAGAAGTATTACTGGCCATCGGAAACGAAGATGTGCCGGTCGGACAGTATACAAAGAAAATATTCTCGTATTTTGCATTGGAAGAAAAGGATCTGGCGGGGGCCGGCGTTCTTACTTATGGTAGCAATGTAAAAGAAGTGACTACACAAGTCGCGGAGGCATCGGTGGATGCAGGCATCATTTATTCCACCGATGCTTACAGCGCGAAACTTCGGATCGTGGATGAAGCCACCAAAGAAATGGCCGGACAGATTGTATATCCCGCCGCTGTTTTGAAAAACAGTCCGCATAAAGAAGAAGCGGAAGCCTTCCTGGCATTCTTACAGGAAGAAGAAGCAATGGATGTGTTTGCATCGGTCGGTTTTACCGGCATCCGTTAGGACAGCACCATGGACCTGTATCCACTGTATAATAGTCTGCGAATCGCCTTATTGTCCAGCGTGCTGGTCTTTTTTACAGGGATCGGTGCCGCTTATTATTTGGCAAAATTGCCCAAAGGATTAAAGGGCATACTGGATCTTCTTCTGACTTTACCTCTGGTTTTGCCGCCTACGGTCGTGGGCTGGTTTTTGCTGCTCCTGTTTGGAAGTAATCGGCCCATCGGGCAGTTTCTTTCGCAGCACGGCATCCGCTTTGTGATGAGCTGGTATGGGGGTGTGCTGACGGCGTTTGTCGTTTCGTTTCCCCTGATGTACAGGACGGCCCGCGGCGCGTTTGAAAGCTTCGACGAAACGCTCGCCTGGAGCGCAAAAACACTGGGACTCAGCAATGCCTATATATTCTGGCGCATCCGTTTGGCATCGATCCGTCCGGGTATACTGGCGGGTTTTGTGCTGTCTTTTGCTCGGGCATTAGGCGAATACGGAGCAACGGCCATGCTGATCGGCTATACACCCGGTAAAACGGCAACCATATCCACTACCGTATACC
>JGI24710J26742_10002828_pt1 | contig 15106 bp, 12 predicted proteins | sample BioPla2DNA2_FD_26742 | JGI IMG/M metagenome (IMG submission 26742) | reverse complement strand
GAAAGAGATAAACTGGGTAGAAATTATATTCATAGGCATCATCTTTTTACAGAAAACGCCCCACAAACTTTTTTATTGCCAAAACNGCAAAAACATTGTGTATTGTTCAAGTAACACAGGAGANATCAGTTCGAAAGCACGACATTGTTTTCATCTACCATTTTGCGGATGTTGATCAGAGCGTATCTCATCCTTCCAAGNGCGGTATTGATNCTTACACCCGTAATTTCCGCGATCTCCTTGAAACTTAAATTGACAAAATGCCTGAGTATCACAACCTCCTTCTGATNNATCCGTCCGCGATCTCCTTGAAACTTAAATTGACAAAATGCCTGAGTATCACAACCTCCTTCTGATCCTTCGGCAATTGGTCTATGATCCTCCTTAAATCTTTTCTTATCTGTTTTTTGACAATTACATCCTCCGCGTTCGACTCAACAATCTTTCTTGAATTGAAAATATCACCATCATAATCGCCATCCGCAACGATCTTCATCTGCTTTTCCTTCCTGAAGTGATCTATTATAAGATTATGCGAAATACGCATTACCCACGATAAGAACTTTCCATCATCCCTATACTTGCCCGCCCGTAAGGATTGCAGCACTTTCAAAAATGTGTCCTGAAACAGATCCTCCACCAAAGCAGTGTCGCGAACATACATTCCTATGTAGGCATAAACCCTGTTCTTGTGGCGATAGACTAAATGTTCAAAACTGGAATGATCACCTTTGACGAACTTCTCGATAAGTTCGTGATCTGTTAACGTACTCTTCATAACTCACCAATAATTTGTTTGAGTAGAGATGTACTATAGGCAATCGTTTTTAAAGGTTAATAAATGTCGTTATTATTGAAACAAATATAAAAAAAGAATTTTATATAATTCATTACTTTTGAACTTTAACATAACTTTAAAAGATCGTGAAGAATCCTGATATAGGCGGGGAGATGGAAATTAAGGGAGCAAGAGTCCACAACTTAAAGAATATCAGCCTAAAACTACCCAGAAACAAACTCATTGTAATAACTGGAGTCTCCGGATCCGGAAAATCGTCACTTGCTTTTGACACTATATATGCCGAAGGTCAGCGCCGATATGTTGAGAGTTTGTCGGCTTATGCCCGTCAGTTTTTGGGTCGTATGAACAAACCTGAGGTCGATAGTATAACGGGAATCCCACCCGCCATTGCCATCGAACAGAAGGTAAACTCGCAAAATCCCCGTTCAACAGTAGGGACCTCTACCGAAATATACGATTACCTGCGACTGTTGTTCGCCCGGATTGGCAGGACATACTCACCGGTTTCAGGCAAAGAGGTAAAAAAACATACCGCTGATGACGTTGTAAATTATATCGCTACTCTTCCCGAGGGTACAAAGGTAATTGTGATCTCCCCGGTGAGGGTTCCTGATATGAAATGGGCCGATTTCAGGTCTCTGCTCGAAAAAGAGGGTTATAACCGTATTGAACTGGACTCCGAAATTATACGCTTAGATGAGACAAACCAACTTCCTGAATTTAAGATTGGCGACACGGTGAATGTTGTTATTGATAGGCTTATGGTTGATCCAACACCCGATGGATTGTCGAGGGCAGCCGATTCCGCGCAAACAGCTTTACAGAACGGCAAGGGATTTTGCCAGCTACTGGTAGAAACAGACAAAGGAGCGTTAAGGGAACGGTTCTCAACAAAATTTGAAGAAGACGGTATAACTTTCGAGGAGCCCTCCGAATATCTTTTCAGCTTTAACAATCCGTTGGGAGCCTGTCCAAAATGCAAGGGATACGGAAATGTTATCGGTATAGACAAGGATCTTGTGATACCCGATCAAAACCTGTCTATCTATGAAGATGCCATTGCATGCTGGAGAGGCGAGAGTATGGGAAAATGGAAACAAAGACTTATAAACAGTGCCGCTAAATTCGATTTCCCGATACATAAACCATATTATCAATTATCTCCAACACAGAGAGAATTGCTTTGGAAAGGCAACAGATACTTTTATGGACTCGATAAATTTTTTGCCTACCTTGAGAAAAAGAAATATAAAATCCAGTACAGGGTGATGTTGAGTCGTTATTCCGGCAAAACGATATGTCCGGAATGCGATGGGTCAAGGTTGAAGAGAGAGGCCGAATATGTCAAAGTTTCGGGGAAAAGCATAATCCAACTGGCAACAATGCCAATAGAGGAGTTAAACGACTTTTTCCTGAAAATAAAGCTCACAGAAAGTGAGCTATCAATAGCCGACAGATTGATCAAGGAGATATCTGTAAGAGTTCGTTATCTAATGAACGTCGGGCTTCCATATCTTACACTAAACCGGTTATCTTCCACCCTTTCCGGAGGAGAATCACAGCGAATAAATTTATCTACGGCTCTTGGAAGCAACTTAGTAGGTTCAATGTATATTCTCGACGAGCCGAGCATTGGTTTGCATCCCCGCGACATACTCCTTCTTGTCAATGTTCTTAAAGAGTTGAGAGATATTGGTAACACTGTCATCGTTGTAGAACACGAAGAGGCTATCATAAGGTGTGCGGATAAAATCGTTGATATGGGTCCTGAAGCGGGACGTCTCGGAGGTGAAATTGTCTATATAGGGAAACTTGACCTTTCTGAAAACATTAAATCACTTACAGACGATTATCTCACGGGCAGGAAGAAGATTCAGGTACCGGCAACAAGAAGAAAATGGAACAGTTTTATAGAGGTGATCGGAGCAAGGGAAAACAACCTTAAAAACGTTAACGTCAAATTTCCACTACATATATTGACGGCTGTTACAGGTGTCAGTGGATCGGGAAAATCAAGTCTGGTCAATGATGTATTATATAAACACCTGGCGGGAAAGATAAACGGGGAAAATCTCTCTGTCGGACATTTTCAGAAAATAGTAGGCGATATATCAACACTTACAGGAGTTGAACTGGTAGATCAGAACCCGATAGGCAGGTCAAGCAGATCAAATCCTGTGACCTATTTGAAGGCATATGATGAGATACGAAAACTATTTTCCGAACAACAGGCCTCCGTGCAAAGCAATTTCAAAGCCTCACACTTCTCTTTCAACACTGACGGAGGAAGGTGTGAAGAGTGCCAAGGGGAAGGAACCATTAAGGTAGATATGCAGTTTATGGCCGACATAGAGATGATTTGCGATTCATGTAAAGGCCAGAGATTCAAAAAAGATATACTTGAAGTAAGATACAATGGAAAGAATATTTTCGAAGTTTTGGAAATGACAATTGACGAAGCAATTGTTTTTTTTGGATCGGTAGACGGCAAAACCGAGAAAAAGATAGTTGAAAAGTTGAAGCCACTGGCTGATGTTGGATTGGGCTACATAAAAATGGGACAGTCATCCAGTACCCTCTCAGGAGGTGAAAGTCAAAGAGTTAAACTAGCATACTATCTTGGCCGGGGAAAGAACAGCGGACATATACTTTTTATTTTTGATGAACCAACAACCGGACTGCATTTCCATGACATAAACAAGTTGTTAAAATCCATAAACGCTCTCGTGGATCACGGCCATTCAGTAATAATCATAGAACACAATCCTGAAGTGATCAAGAGCTGCGACTGGGTAATTGATTTGGGACCCGAAGGTGGCAATAAGGGAGGGAATGTAATATTTGAGGGCACACCGGAATCTCTGTCAAAATGTGAGCAGTCATATACCGGGTCGTTCCTCAAAGAACTTTTATAGGCGATCTATGTCCAAAATTTGGCGTTTACTTGCATTATAAGGTGAAACAGATAAATACAAAAAATAGGGTATGCGGTTCAAACCAGCATACCCTAGATATATTTGAACAACAAGTTATTTACTACATCTTGAACCCAAACATGATAGAAACGCACCCATTTGCCGGCATCTCATCAGCGGCATTGAATTTGGTTACCTTGATAACCAACTTTAACTGTTGGCTCGCTTCAAGTCTGAAATCCCAGGTTGATGCGTAATTATGCTCCTTATTTGAGTATAGAACATTCCTGTTGGCATCCATAACGGAAAACTCGATAGCAGGAAGCTTATCCTCTCCAACAATAGCCACTCTATACTCCATATCTGAATAAAAAGTTTTATAAAGCTCCGCCTCCTCTCCTTCTACAAGAACAGCTGCATGATAGTTTCCATCATGTGTATAGTTGCCCAGTTCAGGCAAACACTGCTTTTTAGCGAAAGCCTTGCACTGACCAAATGCGGATGTACTGAAAGCAAGTACTATCAATGCGGTTAGCGGTATAATCTTAGTCCATTTCATATGTTATGATCTTTATTGTACCTTTTAATATTATTCCTGATTGTAAACCTGATTATAATTCAAACTGCCGGGTCCAGGGATATATTATTTATCTCACGGATTTATGAATGAGTTGCGGATCAACGATACGGTGGTTGTCAACTCATTGAACACCTCCTTGGTTATATTGACTTTTGATTCCGACTTGATAACCGTAGATTGGGTTGCTTCATCGTAAACAGGACGTGGCGCGGAGGTTTCAACAGTTACCTTGTCAAAAACGGTTTTCAGTTCATTGACCTGGTCAATAAGTTCATCAACAGCCTGGTTACCCCTGCTGTCGGCAAGTAAATTCAGCAAAATGTCTATAGAAAATTTTTGATCAACAATTCGGCCCACCAACTTGTCATTGGCAAAATTATCCATATTCACCAACTGTGTGCTGATATAAAACCCCTCTATCCAACCGCCTAAAAGTACCATTGCGGCGGTAGCGGGCTGGCCATTTTCTTCGAGATATGAATTTGAGTTCATAAAGGTTTGGGATACAATATCCATAATAACCTCGGAATCATTGATGTTTTCCTCCAATCTGTCAATATCCTCTTGCGCGATAGCGTCAAGAATACCCAAGCCATCGGCCATCTTTTTGGCAGCGTTCATATAGTCAATAAGCAACTGGGTCTGTTCGTACATACTTGAAAAACTCAGATCGCAGGTATAAACGCCTAAATTCAAAGCCATGGCCCTGTTTGTAACATAACTGCTCGCATTTGAAATCGGGTTTAACAGCGCTTCGTTATATTCAGCGCCCGCGGATTTTATAAGCATGGCCGATTCCACTGGTGAAGGCAAAGCGTTGAATACCTTTTCCGCCTGCTCAATATCCTGCATAATGGCATCATGATCCAAAACAAAGCTTATAGCAGTATCTTCTTTCTCAACTGGAGCCTTTTTACCGCCTTTACATCCAACAAACAGGCCGGCTGTTAAAAGTAAGCCGAGCACAAAGAATGTACTGACCTTTGAATGTCTATTCATATGTGTAAATTTTAAATTTTTCATTTATAATAAAACCTAAACTTATCGGATTAAACTGTCTGTACCACAAAACAACTCAAGCAAAATTCATTGTTTAAGGTTCCATGATATGATAATTCACGACTAAAGTAGCATATTATTTTTATTTTTCAAAAATACATAATGTTATTGACTCTATTCCCCACTTCACAAAAAATTATTTACAGAAGAACCTGAAAAAATTGGAATTACGGCCAATATTCCTAAAAAAGAGTTCTCCCTTTACTGGCAATCAGGTTTTTGAAAACTCTTAAAATTTAAAATATGTGTTCAATTGGCTGGCAGGTATAGATGTTATCTTTTGCCAAATATTGAACTGCCCACCCTTATCATTGTACTTCCCTCCTCAATAGCAATATGGTAATCATCAGACATACCCATTGATTTTTCATTAAAATTGTCGTCGTTTTTAAAAAACCTATCTTTGAGACGGTTGAAATAGCCGTTTAGGGTTCTGAATTCTTTCCTCACCAAATCAACATCGTCGGTAAAGGTGGCCATTCCCATTACGCCGCGAATCCTGATGTTATTTAATTCCGATAAAAGGGGAGAACTGATCAGCGCTTCGGCCTCCTCGTATGAAAATCCGAATTTGGTAGGTTCCTGCGCGATATGAAGTTGAATCAGAACATCAATAACACGGTTTACCATTCCAGCCTCTTTATTTATTGTTTTTAACAGCCTCTCGGAATCAACTGAGTGGATCATTGATATAAAAGGCACGATGAACTTGACTTTATTTCTCTGCAGATGCCCTATCAGATGCCATTCGATATCCTGGGGCAAAAAATCTTTTTTAGCGATAATCTCCTGTACCCGGCTCTCACCAAACACCCTTTGACCCGAATTATAGGCCTCCATGATCTCTTCAACAGATTTGACTTTTGAAACGGCCACTAATGTGACTCCTTCCGGAAGCGAATCTTTTATCTCTATTAAATTACTTCGAACAGACATAGCTCCTATTGAACTGCCAATGCTAAAAAACCAAATTGTGGGGAGAGCCCGGGCTCTCCCCCGCAAAATTATGTAAAATATTCGATAATAATGACCGGTCGCGATCTCAGTTACAGCTATAAAAGATGTATAACGAGACCTGACCTGAGTTTTGGTTCAAACCATGTTGTTTTTGGCGGCATTATATTTCCCGAGTCGGCCACAGTTATCAACTGTTCCATTGATACGGGGAAAAGAGCGAACGCCACTTTCATCTCCCCACTGTCAACTCGTTTTACAAGTTCACCAAGACCTCTGATACCTCCAACAAAATCGATTCGTTTGGATCGTCGGAGGTCCTGGATGTCAAGGATTGGAGAAAGCAATTGATCGGTAAGGATGGTAACATCAAGTACTCCTATGGGATCATTATCATCATAGGTTCCCTCTCTGGCGGTCAGTTTGTACCATCCACCTTCAATGTACATAGAAAATTCGTGCAATTTTGAGGGGCGATACATCTCGGATCCCATTTTTTCGACAACAAACCCCTGCTCAATCTTTGTCAGGAAATCATCGACAGATAATCCGTTAAGATCCTTCACAACCCTGTTGTAATCAATAATCTTTAATTGGTTGTCAGGAAAATGTACGGCCATAAAAAAATTGAACTCCTCGTCACCTTTATAACTCGGGTTCTTTGCTCTTTTCTCTTTGCCGACAAGTGCGGCGGCAGCGGTACGATGGTGGCCATCAGCAACATATGTAAAAGGAACCTTCTCGCTGAAAAGCCTTTCAATATTCTTGTTATCCTCTTCCTTTTTAACGACCCAAAAATGGTGACCGAAACCGTCGGACGAGACAAAGTCATATTCAGGTTCTTCATTTTTGGTTATTCTCCCCACAATTTCGTCAATCTCCTTAACCGCGGGATAGGCGAAAAAGACAGGTTCCATGTTAGCGTTGTTTGTGCGGATATGCACCATTCTGTCCTCTTCCTTATCGGGTCTGGTCAATTCATGTTCCTTGATCACACCACTCAGATAATCATCTACGGCCGCGCAACCAACTATTCCATACTGTGTTCTCTTGCCCATGGTCTGCGCATAAATATAGAAATGGGGTGTTTCGTCCTGCACAAGCCAACCTTTTTCTTGCCACAAAGCGAAGTTAGCCGCCGATTTGGCGTACACTTCCGGTGAATGAACATCAACATCCTTTGGCATATCTATCTCTGAACGGGTAATATGCAGCAATGAACATGCCTTTCCCTCCGCCATTGCGGCGGCCTCTTCCGAACTCATAACATCATATGGTAAACAGGAAAGATCTTTAGCAATTTCAGGGGGCGGTCTGAGCCCCCTGAAAGGTTTTACTGTCGCCATCTAAAAAAATAATTAGTTTACTCTAAATTTATCGTTCCCGTTTTTCAGAAAATCGACTATCTGACTGGCCGCGGCAACTCCGGCGTTAATGTTGGCTTCCGCGGTTTGCGCTCCCATCTTCTTAAGGGTAAAGACAAACCTGTCCACATATTTTTCCTTAAATATGGGGGCACAATCCGGAGCCACATCGGAAAGATATTTGAAATCATTCCTCTCTTCCATGATCTGGAGGAGCCCCTCCTCATCTATCACCTCTTTTCTGGCGGTATTGACCAATACCGCATTTTTGGGCATCCTGCGCAACAATTTGGCTCCTATGGATTTTTCGGTCTTTTCATCAAGAGGAATATGCAATGAAACGTACTGGCATGTAGAGTATAACTCCTCTTCGGAGTGGCACGGTTTTACATCTGCCGCTCTAATATCATTTATGGAAACAAAAGGATCATACGCATAAACATCCATACCGAATCCTTTTGCTATCAGGGCAACATATTTGCCAACATTCCCTAACGCATGGATACCAATTTTTTTGCCTCTAAGCTCAGTGCCCGATTTTCCGGCAAAACCGAATCTAGCCTGGTGCAACATCATTTCAAAAGCCAATTCAGCAACGGCATTTGAGTTTTGCCCGGGGGTGTTCATCGCTACCACATTCTTTGCCGTACAGGCGGCCAAATCAATATTGTCGTATCCTGCACCGGCACGAACAACAATTTTTAATTTCTTGGCGGCATCCAAAACCGCCGCGGTAACTTTGTCGCTCCTGACAATCAGAGCGTCAACATCGGCTACAGCTTTATAAAAATCGGCGACATCAGTATAGTTTTCCAACAATACCAATTCAAATCCGGCTCCGTCCATAACCTCTTTTATCAATTTAATCGCCGCGGGAGCGAAGGGTTTATCCGTAGCAACAAGTACTTTCATTTCTGTTTCTCCTTAATTTTTAAGTTCAAACTCTTTCATGGTATTAACAAGAAGTTCCACACTCTCTTTTAACAATGCATTATATAGAGAGGCCCTGAAGCCTCCAACCGAACGGTGGCCTTTCAAACCGATTAACCCCTTCTGCTTCGCGAAATCAAGGAAATCGTTTTCCAGATCCTTGTACTCCTCGGCCATTACAAAACAAACATTCATCAATGAGCGGTCTTCCGCATCCGAAACCGTAGATACAAACATCTTATTTCTGTCAATTTCATCATACAAAAGCCTCGCTTTCTCGACATTCTTCTTCTGGATAGCCTTTATCCCACCCTGTTCCTTGTACCATTTCAAAGTTTGTAACGATGAATATACAGCAAAACAGGGAGGTGTATTAAACATTGAACCGTTTTCGATATGTGCGCGGTAATCCAGCATTGTTGGAAGTGGGCGGGTAACTCTTCCGAGCAGATCTTCCTTGATGACAACGAACGCGAGACCCGCGGGACCCAGATTTTTCTGGGCACCACCATAAATAACCGCATATTTGGATACATCTACCGGACGACTGAAAATATCTGAAGACATATCTGCCGCCATCAAGACCGGAACATCAAGATCTTTCTTGAGTTCCGTGCCAAAAATGGTGTTATTTGTAGTAACGTGCAGATAGTCTACATCAGCGGGAACAGTAAAGTTCTTTGGAATATAATTGAAATTTTTATCCTTGGAAGATGCCACCTCAACAACATCTCCTATAATTTTTGCCTCTTTACACGCTTTGCTGGCCCATGAACCGGTTATTAGATAGGCTGCTTTTGAGACTAAAAGATTCATGGGAACCATGGCAAACTGCAAACTGGCTCCACCTCCCAAAAATAGTACCTGATAACCTGAAGGTACATCCAGAAGTTCTTTGAAAAGGGCGACTGTCTGTTCCATACATGCTACGAACTCTTTGCTGCGATGTGAGATCTCAAGCACGGACAAGCCTGTTCCATCAAAATTCTTTATACCCTCAATTGTATGGTCGATAGTGTACTGCGACAGAACCGAAGGACCTGCATAAAAATTATGTTTTTTCATATGAGTAAAAATTAGTGTAAATCTGCGGTTGTAAAGGTATATATTATTGTAAAAAATATTAAAAAGCGCATTATCAAAATATTAATAATTAATCAACAAGAGCCCCCTCCCTGAAGCATGGCACGCTATCGGTAAAGTCCTGTTCAAGGCAGAACTGGATACAGTCGTCAAGTCCCTTGTCCCTCAACCGGCTTCTCTGCGCCGCTTTCTGGATATAGCCCCAAAGATCGACTTTTGCCTGTTTCCAAAGATCAATCGCGGCGAACGTTGAATCACATATTGTGGAGAATCTGCCCGACTCCAGCAGTCTTTCCGCAAAAGATCCGGCGCCGAGAGTATCCTCAAGGCTGAACCTGTTCTTCCAACCGGCACAAAAAAGTACGACATCCATATCACTACCAATAATCATATCTGTCAACGCCGTGATATTCAAAAATGACCCAACAACGATCTTACCGGCCCCTTCGGCTTTATGTATCGATCCCGTTCCATTGGTGGTACTGTATACTATGGTCTTTCCTCCAACCTTTTCTTTGGTGAAGTTAAAAGGAGAGTTGCCAAAATCAGCGAAATCCAGCACATAACCGTCCCGCTCAGCGGCAACCAAATATCCTTTTTGTTTGTATTCCCTTGCTTCGGCAACGGTAGCTACCGGGATAATAGATTCAACACCATTGGCGAATGCCGTACATATAGCCGAAGATGCCCTCAATATGTCAATAATAACGACAAACTCCCCCTTATGTCTATCCCCTTCATACAGTGCGGGCGAAAAACAGGTCTCAATTCTTTTCATCAATCACAATCACAAAACATGTGTACAACAAACTAACGGCCAACAAAAGGGGGTCTGGTCACCTTCGCCTTTAATTGCCTATCCCTTACCTTTATATATATTTCAGCACCCTCGTCCCAATGCCCCTCTTTAATATATGCCATACCAATCCCCTTTTTGAGTGAAGGTGACATTGTGCCGGACGTAACCTCACCAATCTTGTTCCCCGATTTATCGACAACTTCATAATGCTGTCGCGGGATACCCCTGTCAACCATCATAAAGCCGCTGAGCCTTCTTGTCACCCCCTCCTGCTTTTGTCTCATCAACAGCTCTTTATCAATAAACTCCTTATTAAATTTAACTATCCATCCCAAACCTGCCTCGATAGGAGACGTGTTGTCATCAATATCATTGCCGTAAAGAGCATACCCCATCTCCAATCTCAAAGTATCGCGCGCGCCGAGACCAATTGGTTTGATCCCATACTTCCTGCCCGCTTCGAAAATCGCGTTCCAAAGTCGGTCCGCGTCCATATTTTTCACATAAATCTCAAATCCCCCCGCACCGGTATAACCGGTAGTAGAGAGCAATACATCCTTTATTCCGGCGAGTTCAACTGTTTTGAACATGTAATGCCCCATATCGGCAATATCTTCGGAAGTGAGTTTACTTATTGTTTTCAACGCCAATGGACCCTGTACCGCCAACTGGGCAATTTCATCGGAAATATTTACCAGATCCTGTCCCGCTTCCAGTCCGAATTTGCCCGCATTTGCTACACACCAATTCCAATCTTTTTCAATGTTGGCGGCGTTCACCACCAGAAGATATTTTTCGGGCGTATACCTGTAAATCAAGAAATCATCAACTATTCCTCCATTACCATTCGGGAAACAGGTATACTGTACCTTTCCATCATACAACAACCCGACATCATTTGTGGTCACATACTGGAGAAACTCTGTTGACCCCTTTCCCGAAACCATAAACTCTCCCATATGTGACACGTCGAACACACCAACCTTTTCCCTTACCGTAAGATGCTCATCGTTGATGCCCGAGAATTCAACAGGCATCTCATAACCAGCGAACGGCACCATCCTGGCTCCGGCAGATTTATGGAACCTTGAAAACGGAGTACTCTTCATAAGAATGATTTTTAAAAATATCGCTAAATTGTAAAAAAAACAATTATCGGTTTCGCGAAGATAATCAATAAAAAACTGACCTTAAAAATTACAAATATAAATTGTTAAGCGATATTTTCCGAAAAATTTAAATTAAACATGACAATATCGATTAAATCGTTTAATTGTTCATAAAATTTTCGATAAGGCCGGTTTGTTTTTAATACCTCCACAGATCTCGAACCAACGATCAAATTAACATTCTATTGTGGGCAAAAACCCGACGGAACAACGGGCAAAACTCCCCTCTACTCGGTAAAATACCGCATGTGAAAAATGAATTTAGAACAATAATAGCGTTTAATCACTGGTATTATTTATCTTAGGGCCGCGATCATTAACTTAAGCCCATAAAGATTTATGGAATATAAAAAGATAAATACCGAATATATCTTATCGGCTACCGATGGAGATATCTCCGTAATAACCAATATAGTCGATCTTTTTATCAAGCAGGTTGACGAAACTTATCCTGAGATGAAAAACCTCCTTGAAGCGAAGGATTATCTTAACCTGGGACTGTTGGCGCACAAAGTCAAATCAAGCGCCGCTATATTTGGCATGGATGAGCTGGCGGCAATGTTGAAGACTTTCGAACTTCAGGCAAAAAATTCCGAAAATGTTCAAGCATACCCCGATTATGTTTCAATGTACAAGAATTACTGTCAGGATGCTATAGTTGAACTGAACAGTTTCATTAACGAATTGAATTCCAAACAATGATCAATATTACCAAACAAGGATCCGTGGATATCGTTACTTTTAATGTCGATAAGATCAACGCACTGATAACAGAAGAGATAAAAAAGGGTATAACTCCTATCTTCAACCGACAAAACGCGGCCGTAATAATCGATCTCGCGAATATAAAATATATTGACAGTTCCGGCTTTGGATGCCTACTCTCAATTATGAGGACCGCAAAAGACAATTACGGCGTTATGAAGCTGAACATTACCAACGAGAAAATCGCCGATATGTTCAAGACATTGTTTCTGGATTCAGTTTTCGATATTTACAACAATATTGACGACTGTTTGAAGAGTTTTTAAGCTGTTTCGAACTTAATCTCCCCATCTACCATATCAATCTTTAAGGTTGCGTTTACTGAAATATTTCCCGCGATTATCTCCCTTGAGATATTATTGACTATATCCCTCTGAATCAGCCTCTTCACTGGTCGTGCTCCCAACTGGGGATCATATCCCTCTTTAGCCAGCCAATCAACAACCTCATCGGAAACAACAAGATTAATCCCGTTCTTTGACAGAAGCTTCGCCACTATATCCAGTTGTATTCCCACTATCTCCCTTATCTGGCCAATTTCCAGTGGTTTAAAGACAACAATCTCATCAACTCTATTCAAAAATTCCGGTCGGAACGACCTCCTGAGAAGTGAAAGAATATCTCTGTTAAGTTTTTCTTCCTCCTCTTCCGAAAGTTTGTTATCAAATCTCTCCATTCTCTCCCTGATCACGTCCGAACCAAGATTGGATGTCATAATAACTATAACATTCCTGAAATTGACCGTACGTCCTTTATTGTCGGTCAGTCTGCCGTCATCAAGCAACTGCAATAAAAGGTTAAAAACATCTGGATGCGCCTTTTCGATCTCATCGAGCAAAACCACGGAATAAGGCTTATGTCGTACCGCCTCGGTAAGCTGTCCTCCCTCATCATATCCAATATATCCGGGAGGTGCCCCGATAAGCCGACTTACGGAGAATTTCTCCTGGTACTCCGACATATCAATTCTGGTCATCATATTCTCATCGTTGAACAGAAACTCGGCCAACGCTCTGGCAAGCTCCGTTTTCCCAACCCCTGTGGTGCCGATAAAGATAAATGAACCAATAGGTTTTTTCTCGTCCTGCAAGCCGGCCCTGGAACGGCGTACCGCATCCGATACCGCTCTGATCGCCTCATCTTGGCCGACCACCCTTTTATGGAGCTCATCCTCCAGGCGGAGCAACTTCGACTTCTCGCTCTCCATCATCCTTGAGACAGGAATCCCTGTCCATCTGGCAACTATCTCCGCTATGTCGTCCGCTCTCACCTCTTCCCTTATCAAACTCCCTTTGCTTCTCTTTTTACCGCTCTCCTCCTTAAGTTCCGCGATCTCTTTTTCAAGCTCGATCAATTTCCCGTACCTTATTTCGGCAACCTTCCCATAATCGCCCCTCCTCTCGGCCTGTTCCGCCTGCAAACGATAAGATTCAACCTCCTCTTTCAGAAACTGTATTCTGTTTATCAACTCTTTCTCGGAGTTCCAAGCGGCTCTCAACTCTTTTCTTCTGGAGTTAAGGTTGGCGAGCTCCGCCTCCAAACTCTCCTCCTTAAATTTATCGCCATCCCTTCTTACCGCCTCCCTCTCAATTTCCAATCTTGTAATGGAACGCTCTACCTCGTCAATCTCTTCAGGTACTGAATTCATCTCCAACCTCAACCTCGATGCCGCCTCATCAATAAGATCGATTGCCTTGTCAGGCAGGAACCTATCGGTTATATAACGTGTCGAAAGATCCACGGCGGCGACAATCGCCTCATCGCGTATAATTACTTTGTGATGGGCCTCATATCGCTCCCTGATTCCCCTTAGAATAGAGACTGAATCATCCCTTCCCGGCTCTTCCACCATAACAACCTGGAACCTTCTTTCCAAAGCTTTATCCTTTTCGAAATATTTTTGGTATTCGTTCAAGGTGGTCGCCCCGATCGATCTAAGTTCCCCCCTCGCAAGAGCCGGTTTGAGTATATTGGCCGCATCCATCGCCCCTTCAGATTTTCCGGCGCCCACCAAAGTATGTATCTCGTCTATAAAGAGAATTACCTCCCCATTTGAAGCGATAACCTCGTTTATAACCGATTTCAGACGTTCTTCAAATTCACCCTTATACTTCGCTCCCGCGATCAAAGCGCCCATATCAAGCGAAAAAATCACTTTTGACTTCAAATCCTCGGGAACATCCCCCCTCACTATCCTGTGGGCTATCCCCTCGGCAATCGCTGTCTTTCCCACGCCAGGTTCCCCAATCAGAAGAGGATTGTTTTTTGTTCTTCGTCCCAATATCTGGAGTATCCTTCGGATCTCCTCGTCCCTTCCGACTACAGGATCAAGATTCCCGGCACTGGCCTTTTTATTGAGATTGGTAGCAAACCTGTTAAGTGAATCATAAGTATCCTCGGAGGTCTGGCTATTTACGTTCCTTCCCTTTCTGAGTTCANCGATAGCCTCCTTCAAGCTCTTGGGATCAATGCCATTATCTTTCATCAANCGGCTTCCGTCGTTTTTTGTGTTAAGTATGCCCAAAATCAAGTGTTCAACCGCTATATACTTATCTTTCATNGACTTGGCCATTTCCTCGGCATTTTTAAGAGAGTCCAGTAGTTGAGGTGACATATAGGAATCCGCCCCGGTAACCCGGGCATAACTGTTTATCACAACATCCAGCTCCTTTTTCAAAGCGTTCAT
>JGI24710J26742_10002823_pt1 | contig 15132 bp, 10 predicted proteins | sample BioPla2DNA2_FD_26742 | JGI IMG/M metagenome (IMG submission 26742) | reverse complement strand
GGGATATGGTTTTTAGGATTGCAAAGGGTATAAAGTACAGAATCCGGAAGATGATTGAATTATATATGTTGTAGAAGAATACTCCGATGGGTTCTGTGAGTTCTGCCAATCCGTCACTGATGTATGGTATGTTTTCGAAAAATGCGTTTAGGTATTTGTAGAGCATATTATTCTCTCCTTTCGTATTAGTATTTTATGCATTTGGTGATTTGCTCAATTTATATATATAGGTATTGTTTGTGAAAAATCAATTTCGCGCTTTTTGAAATAATACCCGATTTAATCAAAATTGTTATATTTTATGAAGGTTATTCAGGGTTTTAAAGATTATTTCGCGCTTTTGGAGATAATACCCGTTTTTGTCAAGGCTGGTTTGTTTTTGAGGATTTAATTGTCAAGGAGCTTGTGCGTTTTGTATTTTAGTGTTATGGCTTTTCAATTATCAAGGTATCAAACATCTGTTATGTCGCTGTACTGCAAGATTAGTATTTTAAGAAGGCTGAGAAACCTGTTTAATTTATGTCATTCTGTAGTGATTTATTGTTTTGTTTTTTAATAGTGCTTTATCTAATATTGTTTTTATGTTTAATTGTCTTAAGCTCTATGATTATGCGACGCAGGTTTCCTCTTTTTCTAGCTTTATTATATGTCATATTTGCTTTTTTGTCATTTGGGGGTCTAAAAATTCAAAAAAAGCATCGCACTTGTCAAAGCGCGACGCCTTTTCTGAAGAAAGGAGATTATTTAATAATGTCATTCATTAGTTGGGCTCCCTTACGAAAACCAAGTGTAAAAGTGATGAGTTGGGCAATTTTGATTTGTTCGTCATAAAGACCAGAAAGTTCTCGTAATGATTTCTTGGTTTCATCGCTTGTTGCTTTTGACATAATTGCGGAAAGTTTCTCTTCTGCGTCTCTCTTTAAATTTTGTAATGCGATTGCATCGGTAGGTTCACATTCGTCAATAATTTCCGAATAAGCTTTTGAGTATAATTCTTTAATTGCAGCGCTGTTCATTGATAAATTCCTCCTTTATTCTTAAAGCATAAGATTATGCCTTAAATCTGTTATAGTGATGTAGAATTATGCAAAAATATATTACCACTAAATATATGTAATGTCAAATCGTCTTTTTTGTTAAATCAAAAACTATTATTATTTAAGATGTGCTGAGTCGTGGCTTCGCAGGATTAAAAATTTGGCTGTGAGGATTACTGTTTTTCGGATGAGCTGATGTTAAAAACCGAATAATTTTGAAATAAAACATGCTTACTGTAATCGGGTGTTTTCCTTTTGCGTTCTTTGGGAACAGCGACTCTTTGCGAGAACCCTACTATTTCATCAAAACCTTCCTCATCAATAGGTAAACAAGCAATTTTGTCCGTGTTCAACAAGCTGATTACTTCGTCATAATATGCCTGTTGCCACGCATAACACAAGATATTTAATTTTATGCATGACTCATCTGCATTGGACAGAGTCCAACCTATAGCGGCTCGCAATGCATTTATATCAAAATCTATACCGACAAAGACTGCTTCGCCGCATTGAGTTAATAAAGGTAAAAAATGAGAGCCCAATCCTTGCCTTTTTATAAATCCGTAGTCAGAAATTAAATAATTAATTAATTTATCTTTATAATCAGGTTCCCAGATAAANTTTTTAATTATGTTACAGCCGTTGCGAGACATGGGTACTATATAGGAATTATCAAAAGCTGCCCCCGGGGGAACTCTAGTATTATATTTATTGAGCACTAACTTTGCAAACGCACTAATGTTTTTACAAAAGAAAATAGCGTTTGTGATTTTTGCATTTTGAAACTCCTCGGGGTATAAACCAAAATTTTTAGCATAAGAAATGATAAGGGAAGATGCAACTTTTTCTTCTCCAGTTATTTTTTGTGGCATAAAGCCATTACTAGCATGGTATAAGCAATATGGTTTTGCCTGCGTTAACAGAACACCTGTTATGGCAGTAAACTGGTGTTGTGCGACCTCTGTTTTGGAGAGGATAATGTCTTGTTTGACATCACTTGCTGTAAAGAAAACTCCTCGGTGAAGATTAGAGTGAACTATTGGTTTTAGTTTCTCTGCTCTATCAGTATTTATTGAACCACAATGAGCTAATGGAGCAGGGTTTAAATTTTGCTCTGAAAGCATAAGATTATGAGAGGTCTTTGGCGATTCGACGATATATGCTCCAGCAACCTTTGCCATGACTTCCGAATCAGACATTTTGACTAATCTCTCCACAGTTGAATTGCTGTACTTTCTAATTCTATTAGAAATTTCACTAAATTCATTAGGAAATGCTTGCCGTAAATATTGCTTGCCCTTTGTAGTAACATAGTAGCTTTGAGTTTTGAAATTAACCCCTGCTTTAAGAGCTGTCTTTTTCGTGGTTTTGAGGCTAGACTTTTTAATAAGGCCATCATCAATAAGTTGTTTTTTGACTTTTTCTATATAAAAATTTCCACCCAAAATATCTATTGCCTCTGATGAAACCTCCTTATAAAAGTATATATGCATGAGCAATTTATCTTTTTGCGTGAGTGTTTTATCTTCTTGCGAGAGTGTCTCCTGATTCATGTAAAAACCTCCATTCTTTGTTGCTTTTTCATTGAGTCTCTAGTCCCCTCTGTAAAATCGCTTATTATTGCTTGTTGTTTTGATTAAAAATTTCGATGTTTTTTGCCCCTATATATTATATATATATATTATATATATAGTATTTTTTAGTATTTTTCACTCGGTTGGCTCCCGTGTCGAAAAACAGCTTTTCAAAAAGTTCATTTTTTTCGACATGGAAAAATGCTTCGCTAATCCTTTTTAATGACTTCTACGATGGTATGATTCTCAGTATTTTCTTTTAACAAAGTGCGAATAGATAGCCAAGTTGTGTCTCCACTATCCGAGTCTCCCAAAAAACTTATGATGGTATTTATAACTCCTCGGATAGCATAGTTATCATTATCTCGGATGAAACTAGGTGGGGTGTTTGCGTTGTATATAAAAGTAAATACGATTTCTTTTTTGGGCATTTTGGGAAACGAAATATTTGTCTTTGCCATATCAAAAAACATCGCATATAAATCATCGATTAGTATATTATCTTCGCGTTTTTTTCGATATAATAACGGCATTTTGATTTTCAGATAATCGCTACGCATTTCTTTTATTTTACAAAGCCCTGACCCCTTGGCGGGAAATTTTTTTGGCATATCACACACCCCTGACACTTGTCTGTGATACACATTTAAATACGAATAAAGTTTCACAATCAGCGTGTGCAGAGCGTCTGTTTGCTGATTGAATTTATATTTTAACAAATGCTCGGGGGTGTGCTCCATTTGAGAAACCAATGTCGAAATTTTTGCAGAAATCTCTTTCATATTTGCAATATTTTTAGCAAGAACTTTCTTCATGTTTCTCTCCTATTTCCGTTATTCTTGGTAGAATGCCGGCTCGTTGTTTTGATTTAAAATACAATATGCATCAAAGCCAAAACTAGCGAGCATTTCTTTGCCTTTTTCATGTGAATCAACCACAATTAGGTTCACCGCATCCTCTTTATTTTGATACATTTCTTGTTGCAATAAAGCCTTAAGTATTGTTTCGTTATCGTGTGTCATTACAGTAACTTCGTATAAATTATTGTTTGCGACAAATATAATTTGTTTTGGAAATTTAACTGCGTCAAAAAATGCGATGTTTTCATAACCAAAACTAGCGAGCACATAAAACGCACTTTCAGTAGCTTCTTCAGGGTAAACATCTGCATACGCTCTGTTAATAGATGTTAAAGTATTGCTTTGACTTTGATAAATACGCCCATCCATTTTTAAGGATTTAATTGCGTGATTAATACTTTCAATTGGGCATCCTTTAAAATAACGCTGTATTTGTTCTGTTCTTAAAACCTTAAATTCTTTTACCAACTCAAAAATTCTAGTCTGCAATGGTATAAATGTTTTCATTTTCATATTCTACAATCCTCCGTTTAATAAATTAATTATAAGTATTATTGAGTATTAACTCTCTGTAGCATGTATTAAAACGCATTAAGACGCTCTGTATGTGGCTTAAATTTCGAATTTATACGCACTAATACGCATAACGACTATAATCCTTTCTTTTCTGCTACAATTCTTGCCAATTCTTCACGGTCAGTGGTGATCAGGTATTTTTCCATTTCTGAGGCTTTAAAGCTGACCACAACATTGTTGCTATTGGTAGAGATAAGACCATGCCCTCGTTGGAACTTAACAATGTTTTGAATTTCGGTATTGGTAAGATTCAAAGTTTCGCCAACTCTATCAGCTTCTTCTTGCTCGAGGTTTAATATAATTTTGGTTTTAGAGTTATTGATAATACCTTTTCCGTATTTGCCGTCTTCTAGGGCAAAGAAGTCATTTAAGTCCTGTGTAGCAGCAATGGCTGAACCACCATAACCACGAATAACCTTAAATATTTCAAGCACATATTCTGCGGCCAACTTGTTTGAAGAAGCACCAATTAAGTTCCATAACTCGTCTAGGAATATAGCTTTTTTCTTCGTTCTGTCTTCTCGGGCTTTATCCCATATGTAATCGAGTGCAACAAACATGCCGACAGGCAACATTTCATTTGTGAGGTCTGATATATCAACAACGATGTATTTATTATCAAGGTTCACATTGGTTTGCCTGTTGAATGAACTAGCAGAACCGCTAACATATCTATTTAGAATATTTGCCAGTCTTTTGGTCTCTTCTTTCTGCAGGAGTACCATATGTAGGTCTTGGAGTATAGGCATTTCTTTGTATTCGCCACTACCGTCGGGCTTTTCTAGGGATGCATTGTCTGCGGTAATACCTTTAAGGGCATATGTCTTAATTAAAGCCTCGTCCAAGAGCTGTTTTTCCTCATAAGTAATATCTGGTACTAGCAGAGAGAAGAAAATGTGTAGGTTCTGAATTTTTTTAGCCAAAATAGAGTCTTGGTCATCAATGCCGTCTAGTAAGTAAGTGCTCGCTGTGTCTTTTTTACGGATTTCCATGACATTAATACAATCTTTGGAACCAGCACTAATTTTGAGATATTGTCCATCTATTTTGTCTGCAGCTCGTTTAAATTCATGTCCTTTAAGTGGGGCAATGATAAACACCTGTATTTGTTTTTGTCTCATTCTAAGTGCCATACACTGCATGGTAAATGTTTTGCCCGCCCCTGATGTTCCGAGGATAGCCATGTTTGCGTTCTTATATTTTCTGGAGTTAAAAATGTCTACAATAACCANAGAGTTATTGGATTTATTAACNCCCAATAGGATACCGTTTTCGTCACGCATTTCAAATGATGTAAAGGGATATGTGCTTGCCAGTGATGAAGTCAGGATGTTTCTGCGTGACTTTTTATATATGCTGTTATCTATTGCACATAAAGGTAAGCTTGATAAAAAGGCTTGCTCATGCTGGAAAGAACATGCTTTTAAGTTCATATCAAGAGATTGCATATAAGACTCTATTTCTTGGTATTTCCATTCCAGCATTTCCTTCGAATCAGCCGTAATGGTTACCAATGTACTCATATAGTAAAAGTCTTCATTACTTGCAAGCCCTTGTTTTAAGTAATAGCCTGATTCGATTGCATTGCCTATGTCATCAAAGGCCGTATTGGTATCTTGGACATTTTTTATCTTAGCTTTATTCATCCTTATTCGCTGTCCGATTTTTCTTTGGCATGAGTCTCTTGGTTGCTGATGTGCAAAAATGTCAATATCAATGCCTTCTCCCATATTGACGAGTAAGGATATCCAGCCTGCGGATACATTTACCGGATATGCATTAGATGGTATATATGCAAACATATAATAAACGCCATCTATGACGATATATTTGCCGTTTCTAAAGTCAATATCATCAGGGCAAACAAATTCATTGACTGGAATATAAGGTAGAGCTGCTTCTTCAAGGCTTGTATCGACAGCGTTCATTTGGTTAATTGCCGTAACATACTTAGCTACAACCGACAGCATTTTGTTATCAAAAGAATAAACCTCGCTTGTTTTACGACTAAATATTGAATACATAATTTCCAAATAATATTCGTGGTCATTCTCGGGCTCTATGAATTCGTTGCCACAGGCATACATACCATTTTTGATTCTTTGGCTCATGGTTTCTAGTGATGTACGCACATCATTAAATGAAGGCTTGCGATTAGGGTTATGATTCTCGTATTCAAATATAATAAAAAATCTTCTACTTACGCCTTCTCCCTCTCCAACTTCACGAATCATATTGACATGCTCTATCATTAATTTACGGCAGGGAATATTTTTCTCTGCGGCTACTTCACTATATAGTTTTGCAATATGTTTTTCTATGTCTGCTTTTTTAGACAATACTTTAAATTGCAATTTGGATGGTCCTTGTTTTAAAAGAGATGCAAATTGCGAGAGAATTGTCTCTTGTTCTTTGGCCGAACGGAGTAAAAAATTCAAAGGTGAAAATTCTAATATTTTAATATATCTATTATCTTTTGTTATAATAATACCCTGTTGCACATCACGTATAGGCGAAAAAGACTGCATACTTTGTCTTACCTTTGGTCCATCAGCAGGCTTTTTGCTTGGTAATAGGTTTTTGATTTTTTCTACCACTTACAACACTTCCTCCTTTTTTAAGTTTTTGGGTTACCACATCTTGAACACGCATTAGTATTAAGATTTCTAGTCCCGCATTCACACATCCAAGGCAAAATTATGCTCTTTTTTGGTGGTTTTGTATTATTAATATGTGTTTTTGGTGACATTTGTACAGGACTGGTTGTTGTAGCGGGTTCGGGATTCGTTTTTTTGGGGTTTATAGAAACATCTGATACAATTGGTTGTTGTGCAGGTTCAACGCTTAGATTTGCTCCAGAATTTTGTTGTTGAGTCTTTGTATGTGTTATGTTGTCCGACATTACAGGCTCTTGTGTGGGAGCGTTTTGAGGCATTGTAGCGATATTGTCAACATTAGTTATGTCGTGTTGTTTTTCTGGTATCGGAACTGACACAGCTTCATCAGGTATTAGTTTTGCAACTGGTGTAATAGGTGGCATGTCGGAAACGATTTTTGTTTCCTTGTAATCATCAATAAAATCACCAGATAACATCATAATACTTGCGTCATTATTATCTTCGCTAATCATTTCGACTTCACTTGGGCTAATGAACCCTGGCATACTATCTGCATCATCCACTAATATTGCATCCGTATCTATATAATCGTCACTTGTGTCGTCGTAAATATCATCAGCGTTAAAATAATCGTCTTGGTCATCATAATCGGTGTCATAATCAGTTTCATAAATTGCCTCATCACTATCATCCTCAGAATCTAGCAAGGACAATGCATCCGAATTAACACCTTGCAGAAGTTTAGTTTGAGTATATTTGTAAGAAGATTTAAGCATTTGCTTGGCTTTTTCTTCTTTTTTCTTAATTTCTTCAAGGTCATCATCAAAGATAAAATCTTCTGCTTCCAGCATTTCTTCCTCGTCAGCCTTTTCCCTACGCAGTCCCAAGTTGTCGAGAAGTTTAAATAATTTGTCTTTGGGCAGTTCTGTATCTGTTAATTCATCAATATCAATTCTTTCATGTAATTTTACTTTATTATTAAAAGATACAATACGCTTGGTTTTACGAAACTTAAAATAATACATAAGAAACACACTAATTGGGTCTCCGTTAATCCCTATGCAACCAAAAACAAGAGCTGGCATAACTAGAATGATAAACAAAATCAGCTTAAATTTTATGCTGCCAAAAGGCAGAATAAAAACAGGTATAGAGGCTAGGAATGCACACACACATCCTTCGACAAAGTTTCGGGTTTTAACCATACCACCGAACATTTTGCTTTCATCTATAAAATTAAACGGAATTATGTACGATGTAAAAACTTCATCTTTACGTTCTTTGGCCATGCCTTAATATCTCCTTTCTAAAAAAATATCTCAAACATTGTTATATTGTCTTAAAATACATTTGTCCAATTGATTGTCGTTATATCACCTAATTGTATTGTGTCTGGGTATTGCGTTTGGGTGACTGTAATTGCATATTTATCAATTTCAGAAGCATAATAATTGTTGTAGTGTTTTTTAGCTCTGTTTAAAGCTACTTGTCCACAAGAAATACCATCAAATAAACTTACGACGTTGAACAAAGTTGTTTCTGGGATAAAAGACAAGATGTGTGCTATTACATCCACTGTCCAGCCATTGCCCAAACATTTCTTGGCTTGGTTATCGGGTATACTATCTAAGTAGTCATCAGGCAATGTTTGTAATCTACTACACTCTTTAACCGTATAGTATCTAAAAGGNAATTTATTTTTAAATGCATTGGGATGCCTGCCAATAGGTAGTGGTGTCAAAACATTATCTTTATCAACAGTCGTTAAACAGTTTGACTTTAATGTGTTGCTTTTCCTAACTTCTAAACATTGCGTAATGGACAGACTACGATTATAATCTTCCCTAATACCCTTTGCATTCAAACGCCTGCCAATAATAGTAGCTTTGTTTAATTTTTGTCCGTAATACTCCCCCTGTTCTAAATATGTATCACTCTCTAAAATATCNGATAAAATAATGTGTTTATCTTGAGGCTGTGTTATTCCAGGTATNTTAGTCCAATATAACCTAACTCTATTTTGCGCAGATACCAGTGTGGAATTTATTTCAATGGGCTCAACCCCCAGATAAGAACTTATTATATCCTGATAGTCTTTTTTCATTTTTACATTTTCGAGGAGAAAATATTTTGGCTTTAAAATCTCTAGTGCTTTTACATAATCGAAAAACAAGCGACTACGTGGATCAGTAAAATTTAGTTGTTTTCCTGCCGAACTAAATCCTTGGCATGGACTTCCCCCTAATAATAAATCAATCATTAAAACATCCTTTGTGGCAACATAATGGAAGGAAAGCGGGCACACTTAAAAAACAGTAGTGCCCGCTATTCGATGTGTTATTTTTTGATAATACGAATGATTGTGCCAAGGACAAGTCCTCTTTCGGGAACGATTTTATTAGCAACTAACAGCACTGTATCTCCAGCGGACGGCAAGTCTTCAACATTGCTTAACTTAATGATTTTACTAAAGGCTGGGACATTAACATCATCAAGATAAAGCTGTACAGTATTATCTCTTACGATTGTAATAGTGCCTCGATACATTCCTCCTATCGAGCAGTTGGAAATATTTTTTTTGAATTGTGGCAACTGTGTTTGTTTATGTGATACTTTAATGTCAACAGTATCATTGTCTTTTTCAATTACATCTATTACTGCAACATCTATTCTGTCGCCAACATAAAATGTGTTCACGAGTGTCCCGAGGAATTTGTAAGAAAGCTGGGCTTTAGTCAAAACCTTATCTATTCCGCAAACTGTAACCATTAGCGCTTCTTTTCCTACGGCTATAATCGGCACATTTCTAATAATTTTGCCCGCCTCTACTCTTCTGACATCGCCTTTTTTGCCGAAATAATATTTGATTTGTCTTAGCAAGGCTTGTTTTCGAGAGGCAAGAATCACATACTCTTTTTCGTTGGTGTTAGTATTTTTTTCTTGTTTAGCATGTGCTATCACAAACTCAACTTCAGCACCAAGAGATTTTACGAGCACTTGCTTTTCCCTGCGGATACGCGCTTGATTGGACACGCCCTCTTCTACTGCAATTGCCTTTACAAAAAACTCACTCGCTGGTATAACCACTCTAAAATCATTAAAGTTGACTACCGCTATAACCATACCTGAGGTTGTTTCCTCAACACTAATAACTGTACCTCTTGCTATTTTCTTTGTGTGGGCATAGTCCTGTACGATATGCCATTTCAGTGCTTGCTCTTCTCTTTCGTTGACAGCCCTCATTCGTAACATTTCTTTTTCTTGGAAGGCCGCAATGATATCAGCTTTTGTTACTTTGGGTTTCTTTTTTGTAGCCTTAGTCTTAGTTTTAGCTTTTTCTTTAGTAGTTGCTTTTTTAGCTTTCTTGGGTTTTACGTCAGCTTCTTCTTCGGTTTCAGCCTCTTCCTCATTTTCTTCTTCTTCACTGTCTTCTTCACTGTCTTCTTCACTGTCTTCTTCACTGTCTTCTTCACTGTTTTCGTCATCTTCAGCGTCATCCGTGGCGTCATCCTCGGCGTCCTCTTGGTTGTCCTCGTCTTTTTGTTCTACCTCTTCATTTGATTCATCAACTACATCTGTGTTTTCTGCAGTTTCATCCACTGTATCAGTTTCGATGTTGCCATCAACATCATCAACAAATTCAGCAGATACATCGATTACATCATCATGTTTAATTTTTGGCATTTTAAGCCCTCCTTGCATTTTATTATGCTCATATTTAATACAGTTGTTATTTTAAAAAACTGTATTTATAAACCAAAGATTTTTAAAATAAAGGACTATTTGCTGTCTATACCCTCAAGGTCTGCTCTTTGTTTTTCGAGTTTTTCTCTCGTCCGTCGGCTTACATCCCCCGGCTTCCAAGTTTTAGCTACTGTAAAAAAGAAGCTATCATCAAACACTGGGTCGATTTTTTTGTTTGTTGCTTTGTTGTTTTTGTGAGATTTATGTTTGGTTTTCACTTCTTGGGCTTGTGTATTGTTCGTCTGGGGTTTATCTTGATAATCTATATCAATATTGACATTATGCAACACTTTTTCTGTTTTGTCAAATTGAGTATATAAATTTTTTTCGACCTCTTTATTTACGAATTTTTTTTCGGGTTGTTCGGGTGCTTCATCAACAACAACATATCCCTCTGGGACATTAGCATTAGTCTCGAGCACTAAATCACAGTCAGTATCCTCTTCCTTTTTCTTTTCTTCAATTTTATTTATTTCTATATCTAATGGTGGCTCAATAATGCATATGTCTTCTGGGAGCTCCATGATATTGTCATCAACAACATATCCTTCAAGGATGATTTCTTCTGATGCTACATCTACTGGGGCGCTTACAAAGGTTTTATTGGTATTCGGTGTCTCTGTCATATCAGCGTCTTGAGCAATTGGGCACGAAGCTACTTCTTCTGTTGTCGTAGCCGACTCTGGTGCTGGAGTGTTTGATTGTGGCCCTTGTTGAACAACCTGTTGACGCTTGTTAAAAAAAATATTTTTTTTAGGCTTCTCTTTTGTTGGTTGGGAGACTGCGCCTAACTCTAATTTTAACTTATCGATATCAGAAAAAGGCTCAACTATCTTCTCCGCACCTTTTGTCTGTACCAAGGGAGTAAATGCACCCTGAAGCACAGGCTCACCCATAGAGGTATTTGAATGTGGCTTATCTGGGGGGGCACTCTGTTGTGCGTTATTGTTTTGTTGTTGAGCGCGCAATAAATGTTCGCGCTCTAAAATTGAGGGATAGTCTTTGATGTAGGTAGGGGTAAATTTTTTTGAGTGAGGATGATAGTCGTAATAATATTTATAAGCCCGTAGTGCTTTTTGCCCCCTGAAGAAGATTAAACACTCGTTTAATGGTGTTCTTAATACTTCATCCATTGTAAGTAGCTTCCTTTTACCTTCACCTGAGCTTTCCCGATAACCCTTCTCAATAACTGGTGATAATTTTGTGCTGCGTTTGACCTGCGAGGTGGAAACTTTTATGGTCACTTCGCCCGCTCGGTCAGAAATAAACTTTGCAGTGTCTGGGTCATTACAACCCAAAAACAGATGCGTATCACAATTGCCTAAAATTTCTTGCCACAGACCATAAGGATATCTATTTTGCAATTGTGAAATGGCTTGGAAAATGATTGATATATTAATATCTCGACTACGCACCGTAGAGAGTTTTTTTGTAAAGTCGACAATTTGTCCGATATTTGGGAACTCATCCAAAACAAAGTTCACTGGCACATCACATTTACCGCCATTCAAATCAGCGTATCTAACGAGGTCGATAAACAAAAATGAGAAGAACAATGAAGATAAAAAATTTAGTGTAGAGTCTTGGTCAGACATAACACAAAAATATGCACAAGGTCTTTGCCCAGGTAAAGTTAAATCAATGTCATCGTATGCGGTAATTTTTTTAATAATTTCATTTTGGAAAACTTGAATTCTTGTACCTAGTCCAAGAACAATACCCCCTCGCACATTTTCAGCGGATTGTTTAAAAATATTATATGGAGTCAAACAACATTTTTCTTCATCCGACAAATTGCGTGGATTAAATAAGTCATCAAGTCCAATTTCTCCTACGGCCTTTGTTAAAAGATCATATACTGTCCCCATGTTTTGTTGGTTGAAGTTTTTGAAATCCTTGCCTCGCTCCACTCGCAAAATCAATGCTTTTAATAAGTTCATCTCACTGTTGTCCCAGAAATGGTCAGACTTGCCTCCAATAATGGTGTTTTTAATAACGGTATCGGCAAAAACTTGTGCCATAATTTCGCTACCTTTAATCTCTTTTAAGCAGTTCCAAGAATCGCTCTTTTCAGGATTAACAAGATTAAAGATTTTTACAACATATCCATTGTCTCGGAAAAATTGAGCAGTATCTTGGAAGAGCTCTCCTTTGGGGTCTGTCAATATAATGCTTTCGTTCCTTTTGACAGACTGTATGATATAACTTTTAACAAAACCTCTGGTTTTACCTGAACCTGAGGCACCAAAGACAGCTACGTGGTTATTCAATCTACCACGTGGTTTAGTATTAATTAACTTCGTACAAGTTTCATCTAATTGACCTAAGATATATCCCTCTGCACTTTTCCAGGAGTCTACATTTGCCACATCAGCCAATTCTTCTTGCGACATCCAACCAGCTGTGCCATAGGTACCGCCTTTAGCAAAACTAAACCCTCTTTTCTTGTCTTTTGTTCCTTTGCCGAAAAATTGAGAGAAGAAACGAACAAAGAAACCAGAAATAAGAAAGAATAAAACCAATACCAGTGGCAAAGCATATTGGTTAGAGAATAAATAGGCATAATTTGCAAATGGAGAAAAAGTGATAGCTATATCTGAAAACATGTTGCCATCGCTAAAGAAACCACTATCAGATGATTGCAAATATGCATTATAGCCATCTGAAAATTGGAGAATGAGCCCCACGATATATGCAACTACAAATAATACAATTACTAATACAATGCCTAATCTAACCCAAGTATTTGACAATATTTTTTTCAAATTATTGCTCCTCCTGTTTATTACCTACTTGTGCCTACGTCTATATAGCTTTCAGGATTATGGTAAAGCAGTTTATATCCTCCGCCAATTTGTTCTTCTAAAACTCTGGTTTCGATATGAAGATGGTTACCTGTAGAGGTACCTGTAGTACCTACTTTGCCAATAACAGTATGATTATAAACTGGTGTACCGATTGAGAGTGGGCACGCCTCTACCATATGAGCATACGAGGAAAAATAGTGTCGGTGACCTATTTGCCCATGATATATTACTACATAATTTCCATAACCCGTTCCTGATGATTTACTCACAACTACACCATTAGCCAGCGCATATATAGGAACACCTTCTGCGGCACCCAAATCTAAACCCGTATGCAGTTTCAGTCTTTTATAAATAGGGTGCACACGAGGTCCGAAAGCAGAAGAATATTTGTACTTTCCACCTAATGGGACGGACATTTTGATATCGGGAGTAAAATTAATATCACTAACGGTATAATTAATAAACGGGGTATAATCATTGGTGGAAACATATGTTTCATTACCATTTATATCCAGACCATACATTTCCATATATCCATCTTCTGCTAACAGACCGTAAAAAATCTCGTACATGGAAGCAGTTTTTGTGTATGCCATTTCGATTTCGTTAATTTTGGCAGTATCAGGTATTTCTGGGTCGGTAGAGTTTCTTAAATCCTCTAAGCCAAAGACAAGAGGGCCCACTTGACCGATGTTTGCAATATGTATGGTATATTTAAATTGGCAATGTGTTTCGGTTTCAATCGGTGTATCCTCGTCTGCATCTGGTCCTTGGTCTTTGACAGATAGCCAAACCCTAGGCTCTACAGTAAAAGAAAGCAAAGTGTCACCTTGTTTGTATGGTTCCATTATCATTTTTTTTAATTCGCCCGAGTCATAAATATCTGCTTGTTTTTCTAAATCCATGTTGTCGGATTTGGCAGACTCAATAGCAAATTTTCTATCTTTATATACGGAAAACATAGCATAAGTTTTATACAACTCATCTTCCATAATCTCTCTTTGTTCCATTGGGTTGTCTATGGTTTTAGTAGCATAATTATATTTTTTTGATTCTTCATTATAGTGTGCATTAATTTGGTTCAGTATATCTTCATTTGCGTTTCCATAAGCGTCGACAACTATATCAACAATTTTTTGTTGCAGTTTTTGTGTTTCCATATCATCAGGGCTCTCGAAAACACGCTGATTGCCCGTTATGACAGAAAACATTATTGAGGCAAACGTTAGTAATAACAACACCAGCACAATAAACCCCGAAAAAGGAGCCACAATTTTGACGATTAACAACATACGCTTCTTTTTAAGTGCTTTTTTGACGAGATTTGCGGCAGCTTGCTTGGCAAGTCGAGACATTGTGCCTGATTGTTTTTTTTGTTGCTGCTGAGACATTGCTTTTCCCCACCCTTTCAAGAAATGATAAGAAGAAACCGAACAACGAAAATTACTCTTATCAAACATCAATAGAAGAAATTTATTTATGTAGAAAAAATATGAAAAATCCTTGCAAGACTTTTTACCTAAGATATTGCTATGGTTCTGGAAAATATTATATAACATTTTAGCAGTTATGTCAAAATGCGCATTTAAAAAAAGACAAGCTAGGGCTTGTGCCTTAGCCTGTCTTTTGTAGAGAGCACTGATGCTGGTATCATTTACTCTCTTTTTCGACATTACTGTCGAGGTGAGTCACCACCGTTAAGACCATTCAGATTTTTAGGAAAAATCCGTTAACCGTGTTCGTTCCCCGAACTACGACGAACAGGGGAAAACACCTTATATTTATTATACACATTAATGCGTGTTTTGTCAAGTGCATGGTCTGAAACTCTGCGTGGCTAAAGCCAGCAGGTTCTAACGTACTTTCCAACTTTTGCACTAACCCGAAAGTATAGTGCCACTAATTGGTTTCCG
>JGI24710J26742_10002821_pt1 | contig 15139 bp, 15 predicted proteins | sample BioPla2DNA2_FD_26742 | JGI IMG/M metagenome (IMG submission 26742) | reverse complement strand
TAATTATTTCCAAGTGAATCGTGGAGTTGTGTTAAATTAATTGAAATTGGTAGTGCGATGAGAATTATCACCGGAAAGGCGAGAAACAAAAAAATAATCACTCTTGAAGGCGAAGATGTTAGACCAACGACACAAAGAGCCAAGGAGGGAATATTTTCCGCAATACAGTTTAAAATACCCGGCGCTAAAGTGTTGGATTTGTTTTCCGGTTCGGGACAAATGGGGCTTGAATCTCTTAGCCGCGGAGCCAAGCAAGTTTGTTTTGTCGATATAAACAGTGACAGTATTGCTGTTATAAAAAAGAACATTTCAAATACCGGCCTCAATGTCGGTTCAAGAATAATTAAAGATGATGTATTTCGTTTTCTTGCAAGCAATAGCGTGATGTTCGATATTATATTTCTAGATCCGCCTTACTATAAAAACCTTGCTCTGAAAGCAATAAAAAAGGCGGCGAAATCGCTTGCAGAAGAAGGGATATTAGTGGTTGAAACCGGTAAAGGCGAAGAGTTGCCTGATGAGATTGGAAGTATGGCTCTAAAGAAGAAATATCAATACGGAAATGTCTTGTTCTGGACATATACACATGAGTGCAAATCAAATAAGGAGGAAGATAATGCGGACGACCATATACCCGGGGAGTTTTGATCCGATTACGAAAGGACATCTTGATATTATAAAGAGAGCTGCAAAACTATTTGATAAACTTATTGTTGTTGTTCTGACCAACCCGGATAAGGAAGCATGCTTTACAATTAGAGAAAGAGTAGAGTTTGTTGAAAAGGTGACAAAAGATTTAGAAAATGTTGAAGTTGATACTTTTGACGGTCTGCTGGCTGATTATGTAAAAATCAGAGGTGCGGGATCGATTGTAAAAGGATTGAGGGCGTTATCGGATTTTGAATATGAGTTTCAGATGGCTCTGACAAATAAACAGATAAATCCCGATATGGAGACGCTCTTTTTAAACACTTCAAGCGAATATATGTATCTAAGTTCAAGCATAGTAAAGCAAGTCGGGTTTTTCGGAGGGGATATATCCGATTTCGTTCCTGAAGAAATAATTGATGATATTACAAAAAAAATAAGAAAGGTTGGTGAACAAATTGACAATAGATAAATACCTTGACCGCATAGACGATGTGTTGGAAGAAGCATGGAATCTGCCGTTTACCGGCGGAAAAAGGATGGTGGACATCGAGAAAATAAGAGAACTTGTTGATGAGGTCAGGCTTAATATTCCTCAAGAAATTAAGGATGCAAAAGCGATTGTTAGAGATAGAGAGGATATAATAAAGGATGCAAATGCCGAAGCTGAGGAAATAATCAAAAAAGCGGAGGAAAGAGCGCGAAGAATGATTTCCCAAGAAGAGGTTATGATATCTGCAAGAGAAAAAGCAGGCGAGTTGTTGACGGAAACACATGTAAAAACAAGAGCGGCGGAAAAAGCTGTTCTGGATTATTCCGAATCGGCATTAAGAAAAGCGGAAGAAGTTTTATTAGCCGTATATAATGAAATAAAAAATACCAGAACGATGATGAGAAGCGGAAAGCTAAAAAATCCTAAGAATGAAGCAAAGTAATAAAAACAAAAATTAAGCAGGTATTAAACTTAATACCTGCTTAATTAATTGTTAAAACTCTTTTTCTAAAGTTCGCCGTTCTGAGAAAGAGGAAATAAAATATCTTTAATGATTTCCTCGCCTTTTTCAATAAAGTTCTTTTGGACCAATAAAGCAAGCTTCCTTGTGGGTGCATAGATTGTTATTGATAACAACTCTTTGCTGTTTTCGGATATCCAACAACGAACCGAAAAACCGTCATCAATTTCCAATATCTCGGTGTGATGTTGTTGTTGGTTTTTATAAAACCTGATAGCATTTTTTAGAGACAGTTCTGTCCTTTCCCTGACTGTAAGAGGAATTTCGTCTGTAAGTGTCAGCGCTATACTTCGCCCGGATTCGGTAAGAGAATACATGTTTTCCGAAATTGAAATATTATTAAGCTTTAACAAATCTGCCAATGCATCGGATAGAGCAAAGTAATTTATCAGTTCACCGGTGAGCGCTGAGATAATGACATTATGAGATACCGGTTCGGATACTTTAAGCAAAAGGTAGCAGATAAGGATTTTGATTTCCTTGTCGCTCGTTAAACCGCCCGGGACTACACCGGCAGTAAAGGCACGATCATCCATGAACAAGCCCTCCCTGTAATAATACAATTTTATTATATCACAATATTTAATAAGCCTGTTAAATATATGATTAACCGAACGGTCAATCTTTTGCCAATGACCAGTAAATAATATATAATACATAGTTGGAATAGTTGAGGTTGATATGGATGTAAGAATTGGAGACATTATAACCGTTAAGAAACAGCACCCGTGTGGAAACAAGGATTTTCTCGTTTTGAGGGTGGGCATGGACTTCAAGATAAAGTGTCAAAAATGCGGTAGGGAAATAATGATTCCCAGAAATAAAATTGAAAAACGTATTAGAAAAATTGTAAGGTCAGATTAGATATGTTAGAAAAGCTGGAAGAAGTATACGAAAGATACTTAAAGATATATGAAATGATTCAAGACCCTCAAGTGTTCAGCGACAACGATTTATACAGAGAACTTATGAAAGAACAAAAAACTCTGGAACCTATTGTGGAGAAATATGCTGAATATAAAAAAGCAAACGAAACATTGATTGAAGCTACTGAACTGTTAGCGGATAATGAATTGGAAGATGATTTTAAAGAGTTGCTTTACGAAGAGCTTGAGGAATCCAAAAAGACGATTGAAGAAACAACGGAAGAACTAAAGATACTGCTGCTTCCAAAAGATGAAGATGATGAAAAAAGTGTTATTGTTGAAATAAGAGGTGGTGCAGGTGGCGAAGAGGCGAACCTTTTCGCGGCATCACTTTTTAGAATGTACAGTATGTACGCCGACAGTAAAAAATGGAAGACGGAAGTTATGTACTCGAATGAGACTGAACTCGGAGGGTATAAAGAAATAAGTTTTTCGATTTCAGGCGTCGGCGCTTACAGTCGTTTTAAATTTGAGAGCGGTGTTCATAGAGTACAACGTGTACCTGAAACCGAGACGCAGGGACGCGTCCACACATCAACTGTTACGGTTGCTGTTTTACCTGAAGCTGAAGAAGTGGACATAGAAATTAATCCCAAAGACCTGCAGATAGATACATTCAGAGCGGGCGGGGCCGGTGGACAACACGTCAATAAAACCGAATCTGCAATAAGAATCACCCATCTCCCGACCGGAATAGTTGTAGAGTGTCAGGATGAAAGAAGCCAGCATAAGAATAGAGACAAGGCGATGAAGGTCCTTAGGTCAAGGCTGTTGGAAAAAAAGAGGGAGGAACAAGAAGCCGAAATAGCTTCCGAGAGAAAAAGTCAGGTAGGAACAGGAGACCGTTCCGAAAGAATCCGTACCTACAATTTTCCTCAAGGCAGACTTACGGATCACAGAATAGGACTGACTTTATACCGCCTGGAGTCAGTTATGAATGGAGACCTCGATGAAATAATAGACAGTCTAATAACTGCCGCACAGGCGGAAAAACTTAAGGAAAGTGCATTTAATGGAAACTGAGATAATTTTGGTTACCGAAGAAAATTTAGATGAGGTGGTTCAAAAAGCGACAAAACTGTTAAAAAACGGTGAACTTGTCGGAATGCCTACGGAAACGGTTTACGGGCTTGCCGCAAATGCATTTGATAAAGATGCGGTGAAAAAAATTTATAAAGCAAAGGGAAGGCCTGCAGACAACCCCGTGATAGTACATATTAGTGATTTTGTAATGCTTCGGGATATTGCAGAGGTCAATGAAATAGCATTGGAGCTGGCAAAGGAATTTTGGCCCGGTCCATTGACTTTGGTTTTAAACAAAAAACCGTCAATTTCAGATGAGATTACCTGTTCATTGCCGACAGTTGCGGTAAGAATGCCGTCAAATTATATATCACATGCTGTTATATCTGCGGCAGATGTTCCCCTTGCCGCCCCTTCTGCCAACCTGTCGGGAAAGCCGAGTTCTACAACGGCAAAACATGTCTTTGATGATTTTTTCGGGAAGATACCTTTAATTCTTGACGGAGGTCCGAGCGAACTCGGTATTGAATCTACTGTGGTTTCTGTCGTGGGGGAAAAGCCTGTTCTGCTGAGACCCGGAATGATAACATTAGAGATGCTTGCAACAATAGCACCTGATATACAGCTCTCAAATTCAATATTTGAAGAATTGGAATCGGGAAAACCTGTAGAATCGCCGGGTATAAAGTACAAACACTATTCTCCGAACGCCGAGGTTATTCTTGTAAAAGGGAGCCTTGAGGGGTTTATAAGACATTTAAAAACTCTCACGCACGGAAACATATGTGCAATGTGTTTCGATACGGAGCAGGAAAAGATACCTATACCGTCGATTTCATATGGTGATATTAATGACCATTTCTCTCAGGGGAGAAGGCTTTTTTCGGCACTCAGAATGGTAGATAAATTGGGCTCTTCGAAAGTATATGTGAGAGTTACGGAAGATGAAGGAGATTATTTAGCAATTTATAACAGATTATTGAGAGCAGCCTCTTTTAAGGTGATTGAAGTTGAATAATATTTACAAAGTTGCTGTAACCGGAAATTCGGGAAGCGGTAAAAGCCTGGCTTGCAGGTATTTGAAAAAGAAGGGAATTCCTGTAATTGACGCGGATTTAACTGCTCGAATAACTGTTGATGAAGATATCGCTTTAAGAGTTGCGTTGGCGAAAGCGTTCGGCAATGATGTTCTATTTGAGGACGGTTCTTTGAACCGTAAAGAACTGGCAAAAAGAGCATTTTCAACCAAAGATAACAAGAACAAAATGGATGGAATACTCCATCCTAAAATTATTGAAAATATAAATAAAGAAATACAAAAGTTAAGTAAAGCAGGCAGTCGAGTTTGTGTGGTTGAAGCTGCGGCACTTTATGAAAGCGGTTTTGTCGGAATATTCGATTTTTTGATTTTGATAACTGCAGAACATAATCATAAATTAAAAAGAATAATGCTCAGAGATGCAATATCGGAAGAGGACGCGGAAAATAGATTGAAAGCACAGACTCCGGATGCTGATATAAAGACAATTGCCGACTTGATTATTGAAAATAGCGGAGAACAAAATGAATTCATAAACAAACTCGAAAGGGCTATGTTAATAATAAATGAAAAAGCAGAAAGGTTTTTGAATGAAAGAGGAATTGAGTAAAGCGGAATTGCTTCAAAAAGAAATCATGAGCAAAAAAGATGCTTATTTGGAGAACCTTATTACAAGGTTGGAAGAGGGTAGAGACTATTGTAATGATTATATGGCTTTTTTAAATTTTGCCAAGACAGAGAGGGAGTTTGTAAAGAAAACTGTTAGTCTTTTGGAATCAAACGGTTTTAGCCGGTACGACAAAAGTGAAAAGATAGGGAAAGGTGTTTATTACAACAACAGGGGCAAAAGCCTTATTGCAGTAACGAAGGGCAGCAGACCGCTTTCAGACGGATTTAGGATGATAGCTGCCCATGTTGATTCTCCGAGACTCGACCTCAAACCGAATCCGATGTACGAATCGGACTCTTTGGGCTATTTTAAGACACACTACTATGGGGGAATAAAAAAATATCAGTGGGCGGCGATTCCGCTCGCTATGCATGGAACGGTAATTACGCATGACGGAAAGTCGATTGATATTGTAATAGGAGAAGATGATCAGGATGAGGTATTCTGTATTACGGATCTTCTTCCGCACTTATCGGGAAAAGCACAGGACAGCCGTACAACACGAGAAGTAATTAAAGGTGAAGAATTAAATATTCTCATAGGAAGCGTTCCGATTGATGATGAGAAAATTAAGGAACCTATTAAGTTAAACTTAATGTCAATCCTGAACAAAAAGTATGGGATGGTGGAAAAGGACTTCGTTTCGGCAGAAATTGAATTTGTACCTGCATTTAAATCAAGGTATATCGGCTTTGATAAAAGTCTGATTGGAGCATATGCGCAGGATGACAGAGTTTGTGCTTATGCTGCATTAAAAGCTTTTCTTAAATCGGAAACGCCGGAATACTGGACAATGCTTGTGTTAGCAGATAAGGAAGAAACCGGTAGCGATGGCAATACCGGCCTTGCTTCCAGCATGATTTTTGAATTCGTGACTTCAATTTCCGAAAAAGAAAATGCAGACAGAAGGATTGTCTTTATGAATTCTGATTGTATTTCATCCGACGTTGCGGCAGGATATGATCCGACATTCTCCAGTGTCAGCGATCCTCAAAACTCTTGTTACCTTGGCAGAGGCGTATCCGTTGAGAGGTACACGGGAGCTGCCGGAAAAGTGTATACAAGCGAAGCTTCTGCAGAATATGTCTGGAGAATAATTAAAATGCTTGATGATGCGGGTATCATTTGGCAAAGCGGCGAACTCGGCAAGGTTGACGAAGGCGGAGGAGGAACGGTTGCAAAGTTTATTGCACGCCTTGGGGCGGATGTAATCGATATGGGAGTCCCGGTTCTTTCGATGCATTCACCCTTTGAAGTTACCAGTTGTTTAGATGTATACGAGCTATATAAAGCTTTCAAGGCTTTCTACAAACAATCATGATGATAACTAAATTCACCGGAGTTTCGCTGTCAAGTCTCGTTGATTTGACAGCGTTATTTATTTTAGATTTGAAAAAATCCATATCCCTATAATTCGAAAAAACCGGAAATACCGAATATGTGGAGTTTATGCAGGTAGGAAAGTAGCTAGAAGATATTTTATGGTGTTTTTTAATAGTACGCAAAAAGTGACTTAAAATAATTAGTCTCAGAAAACTTTTATATTCATATTGCAAACAAAAACACGAAAATACATTATAGTCGAATTATTTCGATATTAAATTAAACTTTTTAAAATCGGAAAGAGTAATAAACCTACAGAATAAGAAAATGTGTTAAGCACAAAAGAGACAAGAAGGGACTTTTTGGCGTTAAACTCGCATAGCAGCTTTAAAATTCCCGCCTCGATTATTATTACAGCAATTTCAAGTGAAGTAAGTACAGGGTAATAGGCGCCCGGAAAAAAATAAGACACAACAAAAATTATTATGTTTATTGCGGGGTTGGTCAGCAGATTGCATAACAGTATATAGTAAATAAAACGCCGATTGCGAAACAACACCAACATCATAAGCCCCTCTAGCAAAACTGTTGCAAGAAGGGCTGTGAGGACGGAAAATAACAAAGAAATTAGCGCAGAATTATCCATTATTTTGAATATTTTGATTTTTGTTTTTCTTTTTACGTACTGCGAGTATTATAAGAATTATCGAAAGCGCGATAACTGCTGTAAATACCAAACCAACCACAAGAAACAGAAATAGAGTCGGATAGTTTGAAGAAAAAGGTCTTATGATGTCGTCCGGTGTGGTCGCAATATCCAAAAGCGCAAAATCGATCATATCATACCTCATTATTGTTTGTTTTCGAGTTAATAAAATGAATATTGTGTTAATCTTTCCTAATTAATTTGAGTGAGAGCCTGCAATGGTTGATTGATTAACGGTTGAAAAGATTAACCCGATAGCGGAAGAAATAGTAAGGAAAGAAACCAGATAAAGCGATACGGTCGATGACAACGAAAAAAAGAAAGTCAATGCACCGCCGCAGAGTAGAGCAAGCGTCGGGATACCGAACGAAAGTCCGGGATTATCGGGTAACAGGGAATAGACGGCACAAAGTGTAATAGACATATTCATGTTAAACAACAGAAGACCGACTGAAGTGAGAATCGGTGAGCCGATACCGAACAAAAGAAGCGGTACACTAAGCAATAATGTAGCAACTCCGGTGTTTTTTGCCCCAAAACGGTCAGCAAAGAAACCACCGAAAAATTTTCCGGAAAACGCTGCAATCGACGGCAAAAGCGAAAGAAATATGCCATTTTTCCATTTAATGGGGAGGATAGATCCGGCATAAGCACGGATAAAAACGGAGAAAAATAGAAGTAGCAGCATGAAAATAATCGGTTGTGTGGTACTTGCGATATATAATCTAACCGGTTTCGGATTATCAACAGACTTAAATACAAGCTGTCCGGGAAACACGGTAAGCAGGAGAAGTATGCAGACGCTGAGCATCATAATGGGAATGATTACCGGAAACGATGGGCTTATTCCTGCAAAAGTGCCGAGTGAGACACCAAGTGCGCCGGATGAGACGAACACACCGCTTCTTGCCATTTTTCCATTTGCATTTACAAGACTCTCAATACCGCCTCCTACATGAAAACAGGCATTTCCAAGTGCGGCAATTATCATCGGAACCCAGCCTTTCCGGAAAAATATAATTGCTAAAAACAGCAGCGTACAACCAATAAGGGATATGGGAAACTTTTTGTGGTTATCACAAAAACAACCAATGATAGGTTGCAGCCCGAAAGCGATAATGTTATAGCATAAAAAACCTATGGTTATTTCCGAAGCAGACCGCTCGGCATTTTTAAAACCGGCAAATAGCAGGAAAAAACAACAAAAGTCGACACAAAAGTGTCCAAGGGTATGAACGAGCAGAGAGTACTTTTTTTGCATATTCACCTCTTTTCTTGTCCGATTTTGCATAACGCTACGGTGAGTATGAATGAAGAACAATTAAACTATGAAAATCAACTGTTGACCTAAGGTTTATATTATAGAAGCATCTAAAAAAATGCAAGAAATGAGCAATTATACACATTTAAAAAGAATATCAAAACAAACATTGTAAATTAAGTTGTTTTGATATTCTTTTTGTTTTCCATTTAGCCTGCCTTTGTTCAAACAACGACTCAAAATAATCTTAAATTAATTCCGACTGAATATGTGATGTGGCGAATATGTGTTGGCAATATATTATGAATAGCTGTTTACTACTATCTTATCAATCTGAAAAGTCTATATTGACAGAACCGATTCCTCCTTCAAAATATACCTTCCTGTCGCCTTGTCCAAGTTTTGTATTGTCAATAAAATTATCATCACCCACATAAATATCTCCAAGTCCCTTTTCAATATCCAAACTATAATTATCTAAGGAACCCGATAAGTTAATCTGACTTGAGCCGACTCCCATTTTCAAAAAGTTTCGTCCCAATAGCGTACCTGTAAATTCCAAGTTGCCGACACCCATATCCAAATCTAAATTGCAAAAGGTACTATCCTTGATGATGAGTTTCCCCACACCGGCTTCTAAAAAAGCATTTTCGCTTACGGATACATTATTCAATATGGCCTTTCCTGCACCGAATTGCATATCAACACATTTTGCATGTAGAGTTTCAAGGTTTGTTTCGCCTGCACCCGTTTTAATTTCTACTTCCTCAAAAGTCGCATTTTCGGGAATATAAAGTTTAAGAACAACATTGCTGTTTCTGCTAAAATGAAAATCTTTTTTATCTTTAATGATAAGTTTGTTTTCTTTCTCCCTCACCTCTAAATACTTATAATTGCTTTCTACTCTGAAATTGGAATCATTAGATGTTTCTATTTCAAAATTAACGGCATGGATCTCTATGTCCAAAAATTTAATTTCATTTTCAATTTCATATATCTTATACTCACCGGCAACATTTGAATATAATATGGGTGTGAAAAAAGATAGAATATGCATAAATCCGCCCAAAATGCCGATTATCAAAATAATTGCCAAACCTATGGCGGCAAATTTTATATAATTGTGCCAAGCCTTCATATAACGTTCAAACCTCCGAACAAACAGTTTGCCTCGATATAAATTGTTCTTGATTTATCCGAGTGATTGTTTTGATAATCCGCATCTTTCCTCTTATCATTTACTCCGCCAAAAAGAACGTTCGAATCAATATTGACCTGTATATGTTCCGGAATCTTTATATCTATTCCTGCAAAAACGGCAGAGGCGGTTATAAAACAATCATTTTCAATAATTGCATTGCTAAGGTCGCAGGTTATACTTCCGAAGACTGCATCCAATATGGCACCTTCGAATATCTGTCCGTCAAAATCAATTTTATGCGCCGAGAAAGCCGCAGAATCATTTAGGTAGGATTTACCATTGTTTTTTAATTCCCTAATCTTTTCATTCGGTTTATGCTTAAAAGAAGGGGAAAATATCATTTTAAAACCGATTAAAATTAAAACGAAAGGAACAATCAACTGCAAAACCGAAGCAAAGTCAAGTATATTTTGAGCGGAAAGTAGCAAGGCGATCCCGACCACAAACACTGTTATATTGACAATCCTGCCGCGTTTTGAAAACAATCCTATAAATGACGGAATGATAAGAAATAAAGTCCACCACCCATCAAAGAATATATCTATTTCAGCAATGCCCAGTATATTTAGCGTGAAAACAATACCTGTAATCACCAGTGCCAAGCCCCAAACAATTCTGCTTATATTTTTATTTTTCATAACTCTCCCAATCTACAGACCGAAAAACGAGCAATTATACAAATACCGGATTAAAGTTATCAATTATTTATTATTACAAGTTTACGGAGAGTTTAATTATGTGTAAAAGTCGGCAATAGTTATGATACAAGGTATCGATTCTTAAAACGAAACAGAGATGAAAAAGCAAATAAGACCAAATCTTTCTTAATTCGCAACTAAAGTTGATTGATAAAACCTTACTCCATTACAGCTTTTTCGTAATAAAAAAAATCGTACAGGAATCCTGCTATCAATTTACAAAGCCTCAATTTTCTTAGCTGATAATCAGGATTCTTGCACGATTTTATAAACTTGTACTTTACAGTGAGTGATTATCATTCTTTCAACTGTAAATTTTAAAGTACTTCACGTTAACTTGATTGTTTTAGAGAATATAGCAGTTTTTTGCGCTCAATTTAGCAGATCCTTCATAAGACATGAAAGATATTCTGTGTCCGGAGAGATGGAGGTGTTCTTCGATATAAAATAAATCAGCGAATAATCAAGAACTTCGATGTGTTGACAAAAAAGGGGTACAATTATACAATACCATCGGAATAAAGGTTAATAAGATAGAGATAGCCTATGTATAAAAAACTTGAACAATATGCATATAATCTACTGTCCCACCATTCACTTAAAACAGATGGCGAAAAATACTTGCTTCTGATTTCTTATGTCGCCTGTATTTTTGCAGCAACTATGCACTTTTTCCTTTTGCTTCTTCATTTTTATCTTGGCATTATACCGTTGTTTATTATTGATTTATTTGGGTTTCTGCTTGATATATTTCTTCTTCGGCTCGTTGATAAGGGAAACTATTTGTTGTTCGGCATTCTACTCTCCGCTTCAGTAATGATGCACACTGTAATGTCCGCAATTCATATTGGACTGAACAACCTTGTAATAATGTACCTGCTTGTTACAGTCATTATGCAGATAATGATCCCCTACTCAAACGTGCGCATTCGTGCTTTAGTGTTTGTTTCTTTATTAGCCTGTATGTTTGCTCTCGTGTATATGCATTTTCGTATGACACCGGTGTGGGATATTGGAGATGCAAATATCATACTCTCTTTGTTTAATGTTAATTTGGCGGTTTTCGGTACCGTCATTCAGCTCACCGTAGGAAATGCCATCTGGAGCACAATTTTAAAATTCAACAGACTGGAATTGGAAAAAAGCAAAAGCGAGGCAAACACCGATCCGCTGACTGGCCTTTTTAACCGCAGGTTCTCAGAGTCATTTTTTAAAAGATTGAGTACCAGCGGGTCTAATCGTATATGGTGTGTCGCAATGCTTGACATTGACGATTTTAAACTGATTAACGATACCAATGGCCACCAAATCGGTGACGAGATACTGGTTTTAATCAGTAGCATTATTAGAAAGAATCTGCGTAAAACGGACATTGTTATTCGTTGGGGCGGGGAAGAATTTCTCCTTTTGCTGAAAGATGTTGATGTTACAACCGCCTTTCGCATCCTGGACAAGTTGCGTGGAAAGTTTGAATCTGAGAGTCTGGAAGTACACGGCAAGATTTTTAATGTCACTGTAACAATCGGTGTCTGTCCGTTAGATAATCAAAATGCGGAGCAGAGTGTTGATACCTGTGATCGCCTTATGTATAAGGGAAAGGCTTCCGGAAAGAATATAGTGATTATGTAAATGCTTTCGGGCGGGACTTTACGTTAAAAACATCTTTTTATGTATATGAGATGCCCCGAAAATCGAACTTGTGATTTGCAAGCCGTTAATGCTCATTTTTGCTTTTAGTTTGGTTAAACTGTATTGTAAAGGAGTATTGATGGTCTTTTTTATTTTCTGATTAAGAGGTAAACTTTGTCTATATGATTATGAGCAATTTTGAAAGAATATTAAATCAGTGTCGAAAAAACAGATTGGATTTTTAACCATTGTATTTTATTTGCAGATAGTGATCAAAACAACAAACTTGCTTTGAAGGTGACAGATATTTAGGGTAGAATTCAATAAACAAGGTTTTGTAGCTTTTATTCAGGAGTTATGGCAGTGAAACAGGATTTAATTGTATCAATATCGTTTTACATTTGCGGTAGCTATTATACTATTCTTGGTGCGTATGTAATTATTACCAATGTAAAAAGCAAGATCAACAGCCTGTTTATACTTATTTTAGCCACAATGGCAACTTGGTCATTTGCATATTCCATAGCATACTCTGCTCCTACGGCGGAAGAAAGCGCTTTCTGGAGATGTATCGCTGTATTTGGTTGGGGAGTTTTTTATAGTGTTTTACTCCACTTTATACTGATTCTTACAAAAACCGAAATCCGTATTGATAAGCGAATTGTGCTGATAGCGCTTTATCTACCCGCCTTGATAAATATAATACTGTTTGCGCCTTTCGGTTTTCTTGCAGAAACACAATTTGAAATGGTTAAGACCGAATTAGGCTGGGTAAATGTGCGTCCTGCGGATATTTGGGGAGTATTGTTTAATCTTTATTATATTGTGACTTCGATTCTTGCTATCGCATTAACTGTTCGATGGCATAGAAAATTAAAGCCGCATACCCTCCTGAAGCGACAGGTAACTATTTTTCTGATATCCTTGCTGGGCGGGTTTTTTGTGGGTTCGGCAATAGATGTTTTGCCCGGTATTATCGGGATAAACCCGTTTCCGAAAGTGGCGATTGAGTTTTTGGTAATTCCCGTGACAATGTTATTTTTGGCTGCGAGGAATTACGGGGTATTTCTTGAAAGAAGGGGAATAAGACATATCTCTCTGGAATCCGCAGAATCGCTGAACAACGATCGTAAACGCTTGTTTCGAACTGTATCTGCGGTATTTGTGATAGTTGCAACAATATCCTTTTTGATAAGGTATTTTGGTATGAAGGAGGCGTTTATAAGTGAATTTATACTCGCCGGAACTCTTTTAATCAGCGGATTGTTCATAAGCTTTATACCGTATATAACAAAAAGTCATACGATGCAGAATACAATCTTTTTGGTATTGAGCATTTTGGCCATGCTCTATTTTACGATAACAAACATTAAAACAGCGGCGACTTCGATATGGGCTGCATACATAGTGTTTCTTCTATTTACCGTTATCCTTGACAGTAAAGTACATGCCAATGCTTTTGTCATTTCAAGCATAGTGATTCAAATTGTATTTTGGTTAGCTTACTCGAAGGTTTCCGTAATTATCGATGGAAATGAATATGCTACAAGAATCTTTATTATCGCACTTTCCTTTTTTGCCGTACGGTATGTGACAACAGAATACGATTCAAAGATTAAGGGCTTTAAAAGGTTTTCAAAAGAACAGGAAACGCTTGAAAAAATTTCTTCCAGCTTTATTTCGGTTGATGGTGAAAACGTAAAGTTGAAAATCGATGAGTTGCTGGTGGAATCTTTTGAAATACTTGAGTTCGACAACGCTTATTTAGTCGATTTTGATTCAAATTATGAAACTGCCACGATTTCCAATATTTATGTAAAGGATATTGAGGACAAATCATTTCCTTTTTATCCCGGAGCCAAGTTTAAGACAGCGAACTATCCCTTGATCAAATTGTTGACTGAACGGAATACTCCAATAACAGTTGAAGATATTACAGACATACCCATCGACGAAAACGAACAGCAAAGAAGCTTTTTCCTATCGAGAGGAATAAGGTCTTTCTTCGCACTGCCGATAACAGCTGATGAAAATGTTACAGGAATGCTTGTTGTTGAATATAAGGAGCGAAATGATATAAGGTTTACTGAAAGCCGCTTACATTTTTTAATTATTCTTGCAAACATCATTGGAGATACAGGGAAGAAGCTCCAATACGAAAGAATGTTATACAATATCGCATATTTCGATGAATCCACAAAGCTCGCAAACAGGAATATGTTTAAAAGAAAGCTGGCGGAAATTATATCCGACAGCAAGGAAGATAAAAAAATAGCGGTTTTTGATATCGAACTTGAAAACCTGAGGATGATAAACGACACCTTCGGCCACGCCGTAGGCGAGCAGGTAATGATAGAATCGGCAAAGATTCTGAATAAACTGTTGGAAGAATGCTGTTATGTGTCGAGAACGGGCGAGGGAGAATTTGCGGTTGTTTTGCCCGACATTGAAGCCAACGAAGAGATAGAGGAATGCACGGAGAAACTGCTCTCTTCATTTTCACATCCGATATCGACGGAATCGGGGGTTGAAGCGTTATTTGTAATTGTCGGCATAGGAATCTCGGTTTATCCTGAACACGGAAGGGATGCGGATACACTCCTAAAGAACGCCGATTTGGCGGGTTATGAAGCGAGAAACACCGAAAGAGACTATGTTTTTTATAACGATAAAATGCAAAGCGATATCTCGGAGACCACCCTTCTCACGAATAAGCTGTTTAGATCGCTTGAGAACAAAGAATTTTCACTTGAGTATCAGCCTCAGATAAGTTGTGAAACCGGAAAAGCGGTGGGGTTTGAAGCGCTTCTCAGGTGGACTACCGACGACAACAGGAGAATTCCTCCCAACAGGTTTATACCGATGCTTGAGCAGACGGGACTGATTTATGATATCGGACTCTGGGTGCTTGAAGAGGCGCTTAAGGAGCACAGAAAACTCGTTGAAAAAGGTTTCTCTCCCCTGCGGGTTTCGGTAAACCTGTCGGTTGTACAGTTTGAGGG
>JGI24710J26742_10002817_pt1 | contig 15147 bp, 17 predicted proteins | sample BioPla2DNA2_FD_26742 | JGI IMG/M metagenome (IMG submission 26742) | reverse complement strand
TTTAACTACTGCATAATCTTGTTTAACTACTGCATAATCTTGTTTAACTACTGCACAATCTTACTTCTTAAAAAATCCACCAGTTCTTCACCTGTGATCCCCTGCCCCGGTTTGAAGTATGTTTCTAAAGGAACTGTTTCTCCATAAATTGCTTCTTGCACTAGCTTAAGTAACTGCCCCTGTGCTGATTCGGCAACCACCAGTTTCTTTGCTTTCTGAGCCACCTTTCTCAATTCATTGGCAGGAAAAGGCCGCAAAGTTATGGGTCGGAAATAACCAACTTTCAAACCTTCATCACGTAGAACCTTCGTTGCCGCACTTGCCGCCCGAGAAACAATGCCATGGGCAATTACTACAATTTCCGCATCCTCGGTTCCACCTGTCTCATATTCAATTACTTCCAGAGCAATCTGTTCATATTCCTTAACAATCTCGCTAATTACCTCGAGCAACTCTTCTTCTGTATTATACGTGTTCCTTAAATGAGTAGGCTCACGGTCTACGCCGGGCATACCTTCTTTCCCTAAAAGCGGCGTAGCTTCGGCCAAAGGCACTCCTTTCTCTACCGGATCATAAATATACAAGGATTCCCGCATCTTCGCCTGATAACCGTCACCCAGCACAAATGTCGGGAAGCGATATTTCCAAGCAGTATGAAAGGCTTTAAGCGTATAATCAAATAATTCCTGATGAGAGCTTGTAGAATAAACTATCCGGAAGCCTTCCCCATTACCCCCAAAACAGGTCAAAGTCGTCTCCTGCTGAGAATAAATCACTGTTGCCGTAGAAGGCCCGCCCCTCTGCTGAACAACTAAAACAGTAGGGATTCTCATCATCTCCGCCATACTCATTGATTCCTGCATCAAAATATTACCGGGCCCGGCAGTTGCCGTAAAAGCCCGTTTCCCGGCAAGCACACCCCCACAAGTTGTAAAACCGGCGGAAATTTCATCCTCCGTTTGTAAAAAACCTCTCCCATATTTAGGAGCTAACCTGGTCCAATAATGCATAATCTCATTCTGCGGCGTAATCGGGTAGCCATACATAATCTCTGCCTCTGCAGCCAAAGCCGCCCAAGCCACCGCCTCATTTCCGGTCATAAATACACGTTTTTCCCCTGTAATAGGCTTTTCCGCCATCAGTACACCTCCTACCAATAATAACGATTCATCTGCCGCTCCAAAAAAACAACTGGATTGCCCTGCAAATCATAGTTAGCTATCTGTTGAGAAAACCTTTGCTCCACCGTTGTTGCGATAACGGGTAACCCCAGCAAATTTGCTGCCTTCGTAACAACTTTTGCTCCTTCCTGAATAATCTCGATGGTTGTATCATCTCCCCAATGGGAATTATTAATTACTCCATGCACCGTCCCCAAAGTCTTGATGTAATCTACAATCTCTTTTACATCTGAAGTCAGCGGACGAGCAATATTAATTACTACAAAAACTCTTAATTCCGGATGTTCCCTAGCATCTTCCAAAAGTCTAAGTTTTCTCGCCCCTGCTACCCCATATCCCACATCAATGATAATATCCCCTTCTCGTTTCAAAGCCCACCTTATCTCGGGTTTTAACACCATCCCGGCTTCACCTAGCCCCATGGTCTTTTCCGTTTCCCAAGCTAAAACCTGTACGCCTTTCTCTTCCAGACTCCTTTTCAAGGGTCGCAAGGTATAAAAAGGTTCTACTAAATCAAAATCAACCAGCGTTACCGGTTTGTGTCCTTTTTTTACTAAATTAAGGGCACGATTTAAAGCCACTTCACTTTTACCACTGGCATATTCGCCCACATAAGCTTCCACTATTCGCTCTCTTTGTCCCTGTCCTTGTTCTACCTTGTTTTCCACCCCCTCGTCATCGGAATAAGTGCTATGTATTAATTACATGCGATAATTATTCTGTCCCAATAAATTCTTTTTTATGAATGCAGCAAAGGTGGCAGGGGGACGTTTCACTTGCCACATTTTAAAACAATGAGGGACACAGGCAATAAAAAGTGGCAGGGGGACGTTTCTTCTGCCACTTTTTTATTGATTAAGGGCAAAACAACCAAAACAGGGACATTCCGTTATATTCGGAATGTCCCTGTTTCTGGACTGTGTCCCCTTCCCTTGTTGGAATGTGGCAAGTGAAACGTCCCCCTGCCACATTAATAAAAATTAAATAAACAAATAACTTAAAAATGCTACCAACACTAAACCCGGAAAACCTAAGACCCCTACTCCAATCACACTCACCGGGTTTACAGGCAAATGAAAGCCAACATAAAACCCCACAAAATTAAGGGCTATTAAAACCAATAAAGCAATCATACAATGGACAAAAAATCGTGAGATAACCTTTAACGGACCTATCGTTAAACGAATGATTACATATAAAGAAATTAATAACAAAAGAGTTGCTAAAATTACCCCTACTTCCATTTTCCCCCCACCACCTATAATTAATAATAATTCAAGATTTTTAGCCATTAATTATTTAAAAAATAATAATAATCTTTATGAACTACCTTTTCATCTTGTGCTAGTTTTAGTAAATACATATATTTTTTCTCGGCAGCCTCCATAGCATAAATAGCATGATCAATTAGATCCGGTTCTTTCGCTTCATTAAATAATACCTTAGACTGCTCCCACTCGATCCTTGCTTTTTCCACCAAAGTCACCAAGGAGCATTCCTTTAAATCATTATTCCTTTTGGAGTCCTTTCCTGATAATAAAGTCTGGAGATATACCCACAATTTCTGTCCAAAAACTTTTAGCACATTAATTATAGCTGCTATTTTTACTGATACTTTTTTTATAAATCCCATCATAAATCTCACACCTTATTCGAATACAATGGTCTTTGTTGCTATATCTTATCCAAATAAGCAGAGATTTATGACTCTTGATTATATTCTTTTATCAACAAAAATAGACAAGAGAGCCATTTGCTCTCTTGTCTATCCAAAATTTACCGAAGTTCTGGCTAGATTTCCCTTCTCCCGGAAATCGCCCTGGTTAGGGTGGCCACATCTGCGTACTCCAAATCTCCTCCTACCGGAACACCATGAGCAATACGTGTCACTTTTACCCCTAAGGGTTTAATCAGCTTTGAAAGATATAAAGCCGTCGTCTCCCCTTCCACATCGGGATTTGTGGCTAAAATAACCTCGTCAATATCCTCCTTCTGTATGCGTGCCAAAAGCTCTTTTATTTTCAAATCATTAGGCCCTTTCCCCTCCATCGGAGAAATGCTCCCCTGTAAAACATGATAAAGCCCTTTAAATTCCCTTGTCTTTTCTATCGCAATAACATCCTGGGCATCTTCCACAACACAAATTAGTTTGCGCTCCCTTTGCTCGTCTTGGCAAATACGACAAGGAGTCACATCCGTTAAATTACAGCACACCGGACAAGTGGTAATACTTTTTTTCACCTGCAATAAAGCATGGGCAAAAACTTCCACCTGCTGCTGATTCATATTGTTTAAAACAAAAAAGGCTAGTCTTTGTGCTGTTTTCGGCCCAATTCCAGGTAAATGGGCAAATTGTTCAATTAACCTGGTCAATGATTCTGCGTACTGATACATTTAAGCTTATCCCTTAAAACAGCCCCGGAATCTTAAGGCCACCGGTAACTTTACTCATTTGTGAAGAGGCAAGCTCCTGAGACTTGCGCAATGCCTCATTAAATGCAGCAACTAATAAATCCTGTACCATCTCACTTTCTTCCGGATTTAAAATCTCCGGATCCAGAGAGATTTCTTTAACTTCCTGTTTTCCGGTCATCACAATCTTCACAACTCCACCACCGGCAGTGGCTTCAACAGTCATATCGCCAAGCTGTTCTTGTAATTTAAGCATATCCCCCTGCATTTTTTGCACTTGTTTTAACATCTTATTCATATTTGCTCCGCCAAAACCCATCACAAAAACCTCCTCATTGCTTTATCTAACTTTATAAACTTTATTTAACTTTATTAAATGATTTACCTTTTCAGTCTTTAATAAATACTAACTCATCGCCAAAAATAGAGCGTGCTTTTTGAATCGGATCTTCTACTTGCTCCTCCTCATGCTCGTCTAAAAGACAGCTAATATTTAACTTAACCCCCAAAACCTTTTGCAAAGTCATTTCTACAAGTTTTTTATTCTCTGTTTTTTCAACTCCCGCTTTATGAAAAGAATAGCCGTTTTTAAAAAGGAGAACTAATTCCTGCCCCTCTACTTTATAAGGAACACATTCGTTCAAAAACGCATGTAAGGTTTTCTTTCTCCCATTAATTATCTCCATTAGTTCTGGCCACTTTTCTTTAACTTGCTCCAAAGTAATTTCGGCAGCAAGCTCCTGTTGGGCTTGTTTTTTCTTTTCTTGCGGTTGTTTTTCAAACTGCTTTTGTTGTTCTTGAATTACTGGCTGTTGTTGCTCTTGTTGCTCTTGTAATCTCTGTTGTTGCTGTTCTTGCTTTTGTTGCTCTTGATTTCGTTTCTGTTGTGGTTGAGCACCCTGCCCAACTGCCACACTCCTAATTTTTTCTTCAGGTGCGTCATCTGCTTGAGAAGAAACCGACCCACTGCGGTAAATTAAATTAAGTAATGTAGTTTCCAAGACAATCCTTAAATTCTTCCGCCAACGGCTTTCACTTTCTATTTTTACTAAAAGCTCTGTCGCCTCAGACAACCAAGCGACACCTAACTCCTGTCCCTGCCTGAACATCAGCTCTTTTTCCTGCTTTTCCGCAACAACCAACTCTGAGTTAACACCGCAAATTTGCAAAGTCAGCAGGTTATGTAAGTATTCTAGTAAATCCCTCAGCACCTGCCCAGGCTCGATTCCTTGTTGCAAAAGATCATTAATTAAGTCCAGCATCCTCGCCGCATCTTTTTCCATTACTGCCTGAAACAAAGAAAGCAAAACATCATTTCTCACTAAACCCATTACTTCATAGGTCGTTTGCAAAGTAAGATGCTCATTTCCCAAAGAAATACACTGATCAAGAATACTGATGGCATCTCTCAAGCCACCTTCTGCTTTTTTAATAATCAGCTCCAGAACTCCTTCTTCCACTGTAATTCCATAAGCATTTAAAATTTCCTGCAATCTTCCCCGCATCTGCTGTGGAGTAATCTTTTTAAAATCAAATCTCTGACAGCGGGAAAGAATCGTTGCCGGTATTTTTTGCGGTTCAGTTGTGGCCAACACAAAAAGTACATGTGCAGGTGGTTCTTCCAACGTTTTTAACAAGGCATTAAAAGCTTCTGTGGTCAGCATATGAACTTCATCTATGATGTAAACCTTATAATTACCTTGAGTAGGTACAAAATTCAATCTTTCTTTTAACTCTCGGATCTCTTCAATTCCCCGGTTTGAAGCAGCATCGATTTCTAAAACATCTAGCGAGCGACCTTCATTTACATCTACGCAGTTAATACATTCATTACAAGGTTCAACTCCCTGGGGATGCAAACAGTTGACTGCTTTCGCCAAAATCTTGGCCGTACTGGTTTTCCCCGTTCCTCTAGGTCCGGTAAACAAATAAGCATGAGCTATGCGCCCCTTGCCTAGAGCATTACACAAAGTTTTACTAATATGCTCCTGTCCTACCAAATCAGCAAAATTCCCGGGCCGCCACTCTCTATATAAAGCTCGATAAGTCAACTTGTTCCCCTCCTTCCTCTTAAGGATACACAAAAAACGACCCGCAAAGCAAGTCGCATTTTAAATATTACTTCTATATATAAAAATTAATGACCGTGCACCTGTCTTCGAATGAAACCTTCCAAGCGTTACTCTGATAGTTTGCTCAAATCAAGTTTCCCCACGGCACACGAAAGGTTTTGCTTACCGCTGCTCCCTTCCGGTCCTGACGGGGTTCACAAATTTCCGTTGCGCGGGACCCAATTTTCATCACCACTTGCCAGAGCCAGACCTTACAAGGCTAATCCTCAGTACAGGAATTCCACCTCGCTATAGCGGATTGCGAGTTACAAGGCACCGCTACCTCCCCGTCTAGCACGGTCAAAATTACTTTAATCTATAAAACTATCTAAAAATACATGATAGATAAAATAATGGCGGAGAGAGAGGGATTCGAACCCTCGGTAGAGTTCCCCCTACACACGCTTTCCAGGCGTGCACCTTCAACCAACTCGGTCATCTCTCCGTGTGGGTCTCCTCAATGATAATACTTGAATCTCTTTTAATTGTCAAGGTTTACAGCTACTAGCAACAGAAAATAAATCACTATAATAGTATAGCATTTTTCTTGCTTTAACTAAACCCTTTTTTAACAGTAATTTTCCCCAGCTTTTCCGGGGTGAGCAAATTTCAAATATTTCCCTCTGCCATCCCTTTAAAAGCTTTAATTCTGTTTAGTGTAGAGGGATGGCTGTAAGCAAACCATTCCAGAAAAGGCGGCGGCGAAACGTCACTCCGATTTTTAGTTGCTAAATTTACCTGTAAGTTTATGACTGCAGGGATATCTGCAGTCAGCATCACCGCAGTGCGATCAGCCTCACGTTCCATTTGGCGCGAAAAATAATTTTCTACCGGACTCATAAGAAAATTTATCAATAATAAAAACAAGGCTATTAATGCTACTGTATGTGGAGGATAAAACCTTTGTTTCCCGAAGGAAAAACCTTTTCCAAAAGCGCAATTGAGAAATAAATACAGCGCAGGCCAGAGAAAGAATATACCGAGACAACCCCAGAGCATACCCTTAAAAACATGGGCATGCTTCCAATGGGCCATTTCATGGGCAATGACGGCCTTTACTTCTGCAGGAGAATAATCTTTTATCAAGTTGTCATACAAAACTATCCTCTTCGTACTGCCTAAGCCCGTGAAATAAGCATTACTAGCCGTAGTACGCCTGCTGGCATCCATCACCAAAACCTCATCTACAACTAACCCGGCCTTTGCTGACAACTCTTCAACCATCTCTACCACTGCCGGCTCCTGAACCGGTGCGAATTGATTAAACAAAGGAGAAATCACTATCGGCCACAAAAACACTTGCAAAAAAAGCCAAAAGACACTAAAAATAGCTCCGGCAAACCACCATCCCCGCGGCCATCGCTCCATTGCAACAAATAAAAGCAGTACGCCCGCTAAAATTAAAGCTAAGCTAAGCCCACTGCTTAAAAAATAATCCTGCCACCAGGAGAGCAATGTTTGAGTAGAAAAGCCCCACCGCTGCTGCCAAAAATAATTGGCGAACAAAGCAAAAGGCAGCTTTATTAACTGTACTATCAACCAGAAAACAAGCAGAAATAAACAGCGGGTTGGCCAAACCTTCATCCTGGTGAAATTAAAGAATCGATCGGCTAAAGCCTCTGCTTTCCCACTACCCAGAAACCATAACAAAAACACTAACTCNACGACAAAACTACTAATATAAACCAGACGCAAGGCAAAAAGATAGCTTCTCCCCTGTTCTAACTCTTCCCCGCNAAAATATTGATAAGCTTCCGGTTTTATCTCACCGGNGAAAAGTGTAAACCACAGATAAAGAAGCACAAAAACACCGGTTAAAGCTAAGAATATCCCTAACACTTTCTTAAAGCAACTGTGAGCAGTATAGAGCAAAGCCGGAAACTCCCCCCTCATAACTCTAAACTTTTACTAATTCTTATTCAATCAACTCATAACTCCCGNCCACAACCGGCATATTCAAACTAGACAACACCCGTTCCAGTAAAATTCCTTCTCGACGTGGATAATCGTAGCCATAACTAGCTCTTATGGCTGTAGTAATAAACTGAACAGCCCGATCAATAGCAATCGGCAGACTATCTCCTTGTAAAATACTGCCCACTACTACACTGGTAAACGTATCCCCTGTTCCCGGGTAAAAAGCCGGAATATATACACAACTAACCTTCCAAAAGCGCCCGGTAAGACGATCATAAGCCATCACACAGGTGTTTTTTGCCACCTTGCAATCCGGAACACTGGTAATAATCACCGTTTCCGGGCCCATTTCTGACAAGCGTACCAACCATTCCTTAATCTTTTTTACCGAAGTATCTGCAGAAAACTTCTCGTTCAATAGATATGCAGCTTCGGTAAAATTAGGAGTAATTATATTCGCCTTGCTAATAAATTTTCTCATTTTTATAACCATGTTTTCATCCATGGTTTTATAAAGTTTGCCGTCATCACCCAGTACCGGATCTATCACCGTAAGCGGTTTCTCGCCGGTATAACTGTCCATAAATTCGGAGATTATGTCTACTTGTTGGGGTGAACCCAAAAAACCGCTGTAATAACAATCAAACTCCAGCCCCAACTTCTGCCAGTGCTTGATCGTCGCTTTAAGATGCTCCGTTAAGTCAACAAAATGATAATCTTTAAAACCACCGGTATGAGTAGAAAGAAGTGCAGTTGGCAAGGAACAAACCTGTACGCCCATCGTTGATAAAATCGGAATTACCACTGCCAACGAGGTGCGTCCAAAGCAGGAAAGGTCATGAATTGCCGCAACTCTATTCACTAAACTTTTCATTCCTATCAAACTCCTTAAATTAATCTATAAGTATCGTATCCTTTATAAGAGACAACTTCCACATCTTTATTCTGCTTTAATTTAACCCAGACACTTTCCTTATCCGCACAATGTCTCGAAGCAAGAAACCCTTCTATTTCGTGCTGATTCATAGGATGCCGAGCAATAATGCTTAAAACAGCTGCATAGTCATCCTCAATTTCACTATAAAAACTACCTTCGGCTAAAGAATCTATGGTCATCGCGCCCAAAAGTTGCGCCGCCTTTTCCACAACCTCCGGAGAAGGTGACCTCACCCAGTTTTCCGCCGGTGCACGCACAGGGGTGTTCACATACAAGCGATCATATTTTAACTTATCTATTAACGCCTTTAATTGTAGCAATGCCTGCCGGTCATCATTCAAACCCTTAACAAGCATCACCTCTAACCATAATTGGCCCTGATACTCCTGAGAAAAAAGCCGCAAACCTTCAAATACTTCTTGAAATTTTATGCGACCATAAGGCCTGTTAACCTTTTGAAAGCTTTCCTCATCATAAGCATCTAAAGAAGGTAAAACTATATCGGCCAACATTAGAGCAGCCCTTACTTCCTCCTCCGCTAATAAAGAGCTATTGGTAATAACCGCTATCGGCTTGTCTGTGAGCTCTTGCAAAGCCGTTATTAACTGTCCCAGCTTTAAAGCTAACGTAGGCTCCCCTTCTCCTACAATTGTGACCACATCATAGTCATGGTTTCTTTGCAGAAAAGCACGAAACTCTGCCAAAATTTCCTCCAAAGGTACATACTCCTGTCGTTCATTAGTCATTTTGTTTGTTCTGCCCAACTGACAATAAACACAAGAATAATTACACGTTTTTTTCGGGATAGGGCTTATCCCCAGCGAAAGTCCCAACCTTCTCGAAGGTATGGGGCCGAAAAGATATTGATCCTCACTCATATTCATACTTCCTCAGCTTAAAAATTGTCCATACTTTCACAAAAAAAATTTAGTATTATTTTATTATAGCATAAATTATTCTTCCCATTACCATTGCCTAATGAGATACTATAAACAGAGAGGAAATAATTATAAAAAAACGAAGATAAACAAAGTAGGGGGGTTTGTTTTGAAAAAACTTGTTGTTTTCTATTCACTGGAAGGAAATACAAAATATATTGCCCAAGCCATTGCCGAAGAAATAGCGGCCGACCTTCTGGAATTAAAAGCTGTCAAGGAAATCAATAAAAAAAGTTTATTCCGATTCTTACACGGAGGCAAGCAAGCGATCAGAAAAGAACAACCTGAATTACTGCCCTTAGACAAAGACCCGCAAGACTACGATTTAATCATATTAGGGACTCCTGTCTGGGCTTGGACGTACTCAGCCCCACTACATACCTTTCTCTGCCAAAACAAAATAGAAAATAAAAAAATAGCTTTCTTCTGCTGTCACGGGGGAGACAAAGGAAAGACTTTACAACACTTAGAAAACATCTTAAAGGACAATAAAATTCTCGGAAAAAGTGATTATTTTAATCCCTTAAAAAAAGATCCTGAACAAAACAGAAAGAAAGCAGTAGAATGGGCTAAAGGTATTACCATCTCCGCACAGAATTAATAATAATAACTTAATAATAACCTATTATAAAGGAATGTTCCTATGTTTGAAATAATCGCCATGATTACCATGTTCATAGACCATCTGGGGGCCGCCTTTTTTCCTGACCAAATGGAGTTCAGAATAATCGGCAGAATCGCGATGCCCTTATATACCTTTGGCATTGTCCAAGGATATAAATATACCAAAAATTTTAATAAATACATTCTACGTCTTGTTATCCTTGCCTTAGTGAGTCAACCTTTCTATTCATTGCTTTTCCATACCAAGGGTCTGAATATGGTTTTTACCCTTCTCGTCTGCCTGATCTTGCTAAAATATTATGACCAAACAAAAAGTAAGAGCAAATACTTAATTATTCCGCTTGCTGCTTATATTTTAGAGACTATTGATTTTGATTACGGCTTTTATGCTTTTCTCTTAACCCTTATTTATTATGTAGGTAAAAAGATCGTCTGGCGACATAATCTTTTAAATATTGCCTACATCTGTATTAACAATTGGGTGATCCAACTGTTTAGTTTTCTGCCAAGTATGCTAATCACTAAGTATGAAAACCATCCCTTAAGAGGAAGAATGCGTAACTTCTACCGCATTTTTTATCCTCTGCACTTAGCTTTTCTACTCCTACTCGATAAAATTATTTAAAAAACAAAAAACCTCAGGGATAAACCCTGAAGTACTTATTTATAAATGGCGGAGAGAGTGGGATTCGAACCCACGAACGGGATCAACCGTTACGCGATTTCGAGTCGCGCGCCTTCAACCGGACTCGGCCATCTCTCCATCTTTACTATATTAATTAAGGGCTACGCTTTTGCTTTGCTTTTTTTAATTTTTCCTATGATTTCTCAGCCTTCTTTACTTTTGCCCTTATCTTCTTTATCAGATCTTCTTTCCTGAAAAAATTTCTGCAAAAGAGCCACAGCCTCATCGGCTAAAACTCCTCCGGTTATCTTTACAAAATGGTTAAAACCCGGAAACTGCAGAATATTCAAAAGGCTCCCTGCCGCCCCGGCTTTAAGGTCGTCTGCACCATATACTACACGTTCTAGACGAGCCTGTAATAAAGCCCCGGCACACATGGGGCAAGGTTCCAAGGTTACATACAAAACAGCTTCCCTTAAACGCCACGTCCCTACTTTTTTCCCGGCTGCGCGCAAAGCGATGATTTCTGCATGTGCTGTCGGATCATGGGTTGTCTCCCGTAGATTATGCCCTCTGCCAATAATCTCACCATGAAGAACGACAACTGCGCCTATAGGAATTTCCCCTTTTCTTAGCGCTTGACGTGCCTCTGAAAGAGCCTCCTGCATAAAAAACTCATGGTTTGCCATATCTTCAAACCTCACACATTACACCATACACCATAATACAAACTCACTTTAATATTTTCTTTTCATTCTCAAAACAAATGGTGCGCCCGGCAGGATTCGAACCTGCGGCAGACGCGGATTAGGAATCCGCCGCTCTATCCACCTGAGCTACGGGCGCAAAAATGCTCTATTGATTCAAAAATGGTCAGAATCTGACCATTGCTTAGTTTACTAAATGGCGTGCCCGGCAGGATTCGAACCTGCGACCCTTTGATTCGTAGTCAAATACTCTATCCAGCTGAGCTACGGGCACATGCACATATTATTATAAATGGCGGAGAGAGAGGGATTCGAACCCTCGATACAGGTTTAGGCCCGTATAATCGCTTAGCAGGCGATCGCCTTCAACCTACTCGGCCATCTCTCCTTTCAAACTGACTCTTATTATTATACACAACAAATAGCCTTTAAGTCAAATATCAATTTACACCACATTGAGCCACCGTTCCAATTACAACAAACATTAATATAACATGTCCTTTATCTCTAGACAACCCATTTTTACTGGTAATATCCTATCTCGAAAGTTCGCTAAAAAATTTTTGACGTTTTGGCTCATCGGTTCGACTGGTTTTCACACTCTCCTCCTTAATATCCTTGACGTTGGATAAATCTTTTACCAAGCCATATTTTGCTACCATATTTATACCATTAGCCCTAGCCACTTCGGCCGCAAACTGATTACCAAAATCATAATGCCACCATTCTTCTCTGTAACTCACAAAACCGGCCTCTTTCATTACTGCGTAAAGTATCCTTCTGTTTTCTAAAGCCTCCTTCTCGGTTTCATTTAACTTACTTTTTGTTTGCTTCCTTTCCAAATAATCATTCAAAGCCTTCTCCGTAAAATCATCAAAGCCTGTCCCCATTGTTGACCAATTTCCTCGTTCATCTGCATAGGTTATATCAACCGCACCCCCGGTAAAATGTGGGGAAGGTTTCTTTTTATCCAAGGAAGGAACCGAAACAAATTGTTGCGTCTTTTCATATATCTCTGCGGGGGTTAACCCCGCACCTGACTTTACATTTCTTTCCCATAATTCTGTGTAATACTTGTTAAATAAAGACTCCTGAACTTTTGGAGGACGCCACGCATCTAAAATCACTATTTTATAACCCGGCTTTATTTTTTGCAGTAATTGAGCTGCCTTCACTAAACGTTTATAGACACCCTCCCTTACATACATCTTATCAATAGCCCCGGGAATCCCCTGCTGATAATATTGTGGCGCGATAATAAAATATTCATTGTTCTTTATTTCAACTAATGGCTCCCCACATTCTTTAATGGGCACTTCCTTCCAACCTGCATTGGGCGTTAATTGGGAATGGGATTAATTTGTCTCACCCCGCTCACCTCCAATATATTATTTAAAAATTATAATTATATTAATATTATACTATAATATTCCCATAAGTTAAACTGCAACTAGCGATTGACTCACCTATAAACGAAAATCAAAAATCGGGCAAAAGGCCCGACTTTTATATGTTTTTACGTTTTATTAACTCTAAAATATGGCGGAGGGGGTGGGATTCGAACCCACGGAACCCGCAAAGATTCAACGGTTTTCAAGACCGCCTCCTTCAACCGCTCGGACACCCCTCCTCTTGCTCTATTACCCTCTTATATTTTATCACAAAAAGAGTAAAAAGGGTAAACAGCAAAATATACTATAACATGTTGCAATACTAATGTCAATCTAGAATCTTCTGCAATCCTACGCCCTTTACGTTACATTCGGAAGCTCTTTAAAATCCATAAATTGAAACTCAAACTCATTACTTTCTAAATTAGTTTTAATCTCCTTTTCATCGTAATATGATTTAGCTTTTACGACAAGCCGTTCATCAATACTTAGTAATAATTCCAGCGTATAATGGCCTGCTGCAAGTTGCTGTTGAATACTAATCACATTATTATTAACAGTCGCATTAGTCCTTGCTATTTCTTTATTTTGTTTATTAACTGGATCCCAGATATATATCTTTTGAAGTTGCGCTAATTTCATATTACTGGGCATTTCTAATTCAAAAACTAATTTGTTTACTGTTTTCCTTAAATCAAATTCAAGTTTATTAATATGTGAACCGAAAGTACACGGTGCGACTGCTTCATCTTTATGACCATTGGTTAATTTAATATTATCCAGAAAGACAACCTTTTCGAAATTCTGCTTTGCTTCTTGTGCCGTAAGTACACGATTATATAAGGTTACTTCATCAATTATACCCTTAAAAGGAGTTAACGCTTTTGATAATTTTGTAATACTTCTTCAGCAGAAAGAGCACAGCCATATAGTGTTACTTCATCTATACACCCTTTAAATGGAGATAATCCCTGTCCGCTTTTAACACCTATATTACCGCCAATAGCTGCTTCTTTTGTCAGCGTATTATATTCACTGCCCAATGCTCCTGAATTTACAAGTACACCGTTTACATAACAACTTACTACACCACTATCAGCCGCAGAACCTCCATTAGTCAAAGTTATGACAATATGGTTCCATGCATTTCTTTCTATTGCATTAGCCCCGGTATTGAACCAGTCCCAATTCCCGGTCCTATTGTGATCCCAGGTGCCGACCTCAATACTATTGTTATCTTTTAGGCAAACTTATAATGTTACGGCTGGATTCCCTTCGGAATAGATTATACCCGGACCCTCAGGCTTAACCCATGCTTCGATTGACCAGGCTGTAAGATTATTTAAACTTACTCTATGCATACTTATATAATCATCTGTTCCGTCAAACTTAAAAGCATTACTAATAATTCCTGTTTCTAAAGTTGCACCATTGATGATCCCATTATTGCTTTGACCGCTGGAATCAACGGCTACCCTTTCTTTTATCGAATCTAAGGACCACTGTGCTAAAATGTCTGTAAAATGTATAAGCATAGTTCTTTTACCCATTGTTCACCCAGAGAATCTTTAACTACTGCTCTGATTTTAAAATCATTTGCATACAANGGGACAAAAAGGGCTTTATTAAAGTTTATTGTATATCCGATTCCATTTTGCGCTATNTATTTCCCTGTCGTATTTACCACACCATTGATAGTAAATTCATCAATTTTTTGATACACACTATTAAATCCGACATATAGTTCTGTCTCCAGGGTGTCATCTTCAGCTAAATCTGCTTTTGATACTTTTAGACCAAATTCAAAAGTATTATTAGATTTACGAGCAATATGTCCATCAGCCAGTACTTGTGCATTAACAGGATTATAAAATTCAATTACAGATGGGGCATTAAAATGTAACAAGGTTTCTGTAACTTCACTTTGGGCATTACTTGCATCTTTTGTAACCGCTTTTAATTTAAAACTATTCACATTAATTGGTACTAAGGCGGTTTTATTCATCGTTATAGCATATACCGTACCGTTTATAGCTGTTAACAGCCCGTTATTAATGGCTGTCCCGTTTGCCGTGAAACTATTTACCTTTTTAAAACCGGCTCCGGTATCGAGATAGAACTCAGTAGTCAGGTTTTGATTTACCGCAGTATCAGCATCTGTAGCTTTAATCCCGATATTGAGAGTTTGAGCACCTTTACTTACTTTATTCTCAGTAGGCAAAGAGGTAAAGCTGATAGTAGGGGTTGTATTATAGTTGCTCAGGGTTACCTCGCTGGTAGCTTGTTGATTAGCAGAATCTATTG
>JGI24710J26742_10002812_pt1 | contig 15159 bp, 13 predicted proteins | sample BioPla2DNA2_FD_26742 | JGI IMG/M metagenome (IMG submission 26742) | reverse complement strand
TTCTCGCCTTGCGGCGTCGGTGAATGACATACTTTCACGGGTATACCTCCTTTCATTGCTTTGGAATACCTGTCCCACGTGGGCGCCCTTTCAGGCTGAGGGAGAAACCCTCTATCCTGCCCATTACAGGCAAGCATTCGCTTCTTGGGACATCCTGTACCGTCTACACCGTTTGTCGGTCTCACGACCTCCATACCCCGTTCGGGGGGTGTATCCGGGTTTCCAAGTTCCATATCGAGGATACTGCATGACGTTGTAGGAGCCACCTCTAGACCGGGAACCTCTCCGTCCGTTTGCCATTCTGTGGATATAGCAGTGATGGCCCGATTCCGTTGCCGATTTTGGCTCAAGTGTATCACCCTGGTTTCACTTGTTCCGTGTAACGATCCTTTCGGTGATTCAGCGTTTGCTTCTCCCTGACGTCGTTTACCTGGCAGATGGAACAGATCAGGGTTCTGTTCTTCTCCACGTTGTTCCGCGGGCTTCACACAACCCCGTTACCAGGGATGCATGCCACGGTAGGTACGTCTCAAACGGATAAGACGGCGGATCGACCCGCAATCCTCGATACAGCTTCTTGTCGCACATATCCCCCACGGTACGGTGTATGAGATGATGCCGGCGAAATGCACAATCCAGGCCGGCATCCCGGGCAGGCCTTTCCGAGGATATCTCTACGGTCCGGTGGGTGGGATGATGCCGGCGGAATGCACAATCCGGGCCAGCATCCCGGGCAGGCTTTTCCGGGGATACTTCTACGGTCCGGTGTATGGGATGATGCCAGCGAAACGCACAATCCGGGCCGGCCTTCCCCGTGCTTGTGCCATTGCCGGGGATGTCGCGACTACTGCCCCCTTCCTGTGGGGGCAGGGGAGGAGCGCCGGAGGCGCGGGCGGGGTGGGGGAGATAGGAGAACAGTGTATGACGAGATGCCGGCGAAGAGTATTTTCAGCGCCGGCCTCCCCGCGCCCCCACAAAACCACCCCGGTGCCGGCAGGCGGGAGCGGTCCCTCCCGCATTTCACCCACCCGTGCAGGGCCGGCGGCCTTCGAACACGCACATACCCTATTCTGTCATAACAACAGAGAACTTCCCATGCGCATCAAGTTCTGCGGAACAACCAGCCTTGCGGATATACAGTGCGGCATCGATGCCGGCTGCGATGCCCTGGGCTTCATCATGGGCGTGAGATACCAGAGCAGCGACTTCGTAACCCCGGAAGATGCCGCAAGACTGATACGAAAACTCCCGCCGTTCATCGAACCGGTCGCGGTCACCCACCTGCGGGAGACTGAAGACCTTATACGGCTCGTGAGAGACTCACACTGCACGACATTGCAGATCCAGGATACCATCGAGCCGGCCGCGATCGACTCCATCCGCGATGCCCTCCCGCACGTAAAGATCATAAAGGCCATCCATGTGACGGATGAATCGGCCATTACGGCCGGAAAACTCTACGAACCCCATGCCGACGCACTCCTCCTCGACTCCCGAACCCCGGAGAAGATCGGGGGGACGGGGGTCCCTCACGACTGGAAGATCAGTGCGAGAATCGTGGCAAACTCATCGATTCCCGTAATACTTGCAGGAGGGCTCACTCCGGAGAACGTCTGCGAGGCGATACGTCAGGTCCGCCCCTATGGAGTCGATGTGCATACCGGCGTCAAGAGAGACGGCATCCGCGACCCCGAAAAAACCCGGGCCTTTGTTCGGGAGGCGAGAAGAGCGCTATCAAACCCGGGGAATGGAGAGTAGACCTCTCCCTCAACCTGGCGCCAGGAAGAACTGGTATCCGGGCAGGGCATCTCGCTCCATCCCGAGACCCTTCGCACAGGCCACAGGCCGCACCGGCTCGAAGGCCGGCACCTGCCCTTAAGGAAATATTCATATATTTATGAATATATGAGTAGTTATTGTGGGCGTAGAGCCCACAGGAGACAGACCATGCCAGGATTTGACGGTACAGGACCCGGGGGACTGGGTCCGATGACCGGCGGTGGATTCGGCTATTGCCACCCCGCCGGCAGGGGGCAGTGGCCCCCCATGTGGGGCCGTCGCATCCCGTACTCACCGTATCCGGGACCGGTCTACGGTCTCGGCCGGGGAGGGATGCCCCGGGGTGGGGGCTGGGGTCGTGGCTTCGGCAGAGGCCGGGGCCGCGGATGGCGGTGCTGGTAATACTCACAGGGTCAGTGCAAGAGCCTCATCTGCACATATCACCAACATCCTCCCTGTGGAATCAGCACCAGACCCCCCCTTTCACCCCCCCGGGATCTCACGCTCCGCTACCCGGATAGCACGATATCACTGATACCCAATCTTCATCAGATAGAAGAGGGTATCCTGGAAATTCATCAAAGAAACGTTGTTCGTGCCCGGCCGGCACCACTCAGGGAAGAGCCGCACCGGAAGAGCACTCAACAAAAAAATATCGGGTGCAGAGCATCCCGATCAATCATCACACTCTGGCAGGTTCCGCGAAGAGCGACCGGGGGTACTTACCACCGGCGCCTGCGCCCGCCACCGCGGCCGCCGCCGAATCCTCTGCCACATCCCCACGGGATCCCGCCGCGCCCGAGGCCATAGACCTGCGGCTGCTGGATCGGGGTCTCCTGGGTGGTCTCACCCGCGTCTCCGGCGGGGCTGCCCTCTACCGGCGGCTGGACACACCGGCCCATGCGCCGCCCGGTCATCGGCCCCATTCCACGGGGCCCGGTACCATCAAATCCTGGCATTTTTTCTTACCTCCGTTTGTATATATTACTCATATGCGCACAACAATATAAATGTTTCTGTACTGGCGGGCTTCATTGCCGTCATCAGTGCCCTCCAGGCGATCCACCCCGGCAAAAAAGATCGGGAGGGCAACAGCACACATTCATGGATATCCATCCGCACCCCCACCCGGTACGAAGGGTTAAGTATACCCGATCCGGAGATATCCCCGGATAGCGAGAGAGCCAGGAGGGGGAGATTGACAGGAAAGAAGGAGGATCCTGATCCAGCACGAAAGCAACCGAATGAGACGCCGGATGACCAGGGAAGGATAGATAGGCTGCCACCGGCATCCCGCAGAAGCGACCGCGATTTCCGTGGCCATTCCACAGATTTCCGGGTCGATATCCTCGACCACGGAGACCAGGTGATCGTGGTTGCAGAACTCCCGGGCGCAGATGAGAGCGCGATCAACATCAGGCTCTTGAATCCGCAGACCCTGCGGATAACAGCAAAGCGTGCCGGGCCGGCAGCGGAAGGATACTACGTCCAGGAACGCAGCGGCGGCACCCTGAGCCGCCTGATCCGCCTGCCCGCGAGCGTCACGGGCGAGGCCGCAAAGACCGGTTACAGAAACGGNGTCCTCGAGGTGCGTNTGACNAAGGTGCCGGTCGACCACCGGGGCACGGGAGGGAAGGAGATCCCNATCGAGTGACCACGCAAAAGACCTCCAGCGAGGGGTCAGTAGTGGTGTGTTGAACCCGCGGCCATCCGCGTCGTCACCACCTGCGGGTGGTAGCAGATGACGCTCTCCCGGGCGGTGATCCTGCCATTGACCAGCTGGTCGATGACGGTGAGGTGATCCTGCACACCCCGGGGGAGCAGGTAGTATTCCCGCACAAACTCCCTCCCCCGCCTCCCCATCTCCTCTGCGATCTCCGGATGCCGGAGAAAGTACAGGATCCGGTCGGCGGTCTCCGGAATCGTCGAGACCAGGTAGCCGTTCCATCCATCGCGGATCTGGAGCGGTATGCCGCCGACGTTCCCCCCGACGACGGGTCTCCCCTTCCAGAGCGCCTCGGTCACGGTCAGCCCGAACCCCTCTTTTATGGACTTCTGGACGATGACGTCTGATGCCCGCTGGAGAGCGTTGATCTCCCGGTGGCTGTCAGGCGGGAGATCGAGGATGTGGATATCAGGGTCCTCCTCGGCCGCCTCGCGGACCTCGCGCAGGACGATGTAGCACTCGGGATCATCACATGCCCGGCCACCGACGAGAACGAGCTGGCAGGGCATCTTCCGGCGGANCCTCCGAAACGCCTGGATGACACCAACGGGATCCTTGAAGATATCATAGCGAGAGACCTGTGAGACGATCGGCTTTTCCCGGTCGATCCCGTATTTTTCCAGGGTAGCATCGATCTCAGTAGCAGGGATATCACGGTTCTTCTCTGAGAGGGGGTCGATGAATGGCGGGATGATGAAACTCGGCACGCGCCAGAGGGGGAGATACTGGAAACTTGAGAATATGCTCGCATGGTACTTCTCGACCAGTCGCCGCAGGATGTTTCCAATTGATCCCACCGCACCGGTAGGCACCGTCTCAAGCTGGACATGGCACCGCCAGATCAGCCGTTTTCGGGCGAGTTCTCGCCCGGGCAGGAACTCGATCTGGCCAAGCGGCTGGGGATCGTGGATCGTAACAGCGTCACAATCTTCCTCGATCAACCCCTCGTTCTGCCGCTGGGCTTCCCAGTAGGTCTCGATCATCTCCGGCGAAAACCCGCCCTGACCCTGGAGAAAGTTATGGAGGGTCTTTGTGACATCGAAGAACGCAGGTTCAGCCTCCATGACACTCCAGGTCGTATCGAGGCCGAGAGCGTTGAGGAAAGGAACGTATGACATGAGGATCTCGGCCACACCGCCACCATGGCGGGTGGAGTTGATCTCCTGGAGCCTGATGCCTCTCAGGCGCTCAGCGAGCTCTTCGACGACTGAGAACTGCTCCACCCCCATAATTTCCCGGTACTCCTTGAGAGAGGGACAACACGGGAGATCCGTAACGATCATCAGAGGTTCACTGCCCGGTAATACGCTCCCGGTCGATAAAATGCCTTTCGGTCCAGGGTTTGAGATCCCGATACGGGCAGACACCACCAGAAGAGTCGCTACGCCTCAAGCAAGGTGGGAACCTGAAAATGAGGTTATGTGTTTCGAATATTCGATTTAACCAGGGTGCTATCGCTCGGGGAAGAAGGGGCAGAAGAGAGAGCCTTCTCCAGTGCTGCTTTCAGTTCGGCAAGCGAGATAGGTTTTTCCAGGACACCGACGATGTCCCCGGCATACCGGGAATACTCTTCCGGCCAGACGTACTTTGCGGTAAAAAGCAGAACCGGGATATCCCTGAACTCCTCATTCTGCTTCAGTTCTTCGAGGAACTGCCACCCGTCGATGGGAGACATCATCACATCGAGGATGATGAGAGCAGGCTTTTCTTTCTTGATCATCCGCAGGGCGTCCCATCCGTTATGAACCAGAACCGGTTCATGACTGATTTTTTTGAGCAGAAGTTCCATCACTTCCAGCGTCGGCAGATCATCATCAACGACCATGATCTTCTTTCCCATACCTCAGACCTCCCGCGGTATCCTGATGGTGAAAGTACTCCCATCATTCACTACACTTGTCACCGTTATTTCCCCTCCATGCAGCTGGATGTATTTATTCGCGATGGCGAGCCCCAGACCCATCTGACCACCTTTACGGTTCAATTTATCGGCTCCACCCACATAAAACGGGTCAAAGATCGATTCGAGGGCATCNCGTGGNATACCGATGCCATTATCACATACCATNATATAATGGTTTCGATTTGATTCTGTATAGTGTATTCTTACTTCCTTTGGCGGTTCATTATACTTAACGGCGTTCGATACCAGGCTCTCCACCACCTGGTAGAGCAGTTCGGGATCTCCCCATATACGAACATCTTCCAGTATATCGTTGCTGGTCCGGGCCTCCTGATCGTAGCCGCCTTCAGAGATGACCGAGTCGACAAGGCGGTGGAGGGAGATCTCGCGCATATCGACCTTGATGCGGTCCATCTCAAGCAGGCTCAGCCTGACCATCCTGTCCACAATGACCTCCTCCTGTCGGGCACAGGCGAGGCAGGCCGTAAGGTGACTCTCCACCTCCGGGGTAAGTTCATAATATCCAGGATTATCGATGATCATCTGGAGATAGCCGATGAGCGGCTGGAGCGGCGTGCGCAGCTCATGGGATATGGTGGTGACGAACTCCTGCCACTGATTGATCTCCCACGCCATCTGTTTGCAGGCAAGCCGTTGCCGTCTCATCTCGGAGGTGTCGCGCGCTGACCCCATGACACCGATGAGATCGCCGTCCCCCCCGTACATCGGAGCGATCGTGATGGAGAAGGTATGGCGGTCACCTGCGATCTCCAGGTCAAGGTTATACTGAGTGGTCTTCCCCGTANTCACCACTTCCTGGATCCACTTCGTATGCTGCGCGGCCAGNTCCCCGGNAAGGAGGGCATCGGCGCCGAGACCGATCAGATCATCGGGCGAGATGCCATACTCCGGTGCGCGCATCCAGGAGAAGTGAAGGATGCGGCCCGCAGTATCCTGCATGAAGAAGATATCGTTTGACTGGTGGATGAGGCGCATCAGGCGGCCATTTGACTGGAGNAGATCATCTCGCTCNTTCCTGAGGCTGCCGGTATCCACAACCGTACACTCAAAGAGGTTCTCGGGGATCAGCGCCCGGCAGGAGAGGAGGACCGCATGAGCATCGCCGTTCCGCGTAAGGAGGGTAATCTCCATATTCCCNATGTAACCCTCCTTCTGCATCTCCTCGATGAACCGGGTCTTTCCGGCNCCATCCGCCCAGAACTTCTCCACCGGGATGCCAACCAGCTCATGAGGCGCGTAACCGAGGATCTCAGCAAGTCTGTCGCTCGCACAGAGGAGCCGGAGTGTATCAGGCTCGCAGAGGAACTTTGCATCATGGGCATTCTCGATGAGCGCACTATACCGGGAGACAGCGAGATGAGAGTGCTGTGATAAGAGGCTTATGGCCCCGAAAAACCAGAAAAATGCTATCACATATATTCCAGGAATTACGGGATCTATCATGACACCGAGAGCCATGTAGCGGATGTGGATGAGAGCAAACCCGACAACCAGGAGGGTTGTCACCCGGAGTGCATTCCCGGGGAACCAGAGGACGACAAAGAGAATAGGAATGCAACAGAGGAGGGGGAAGAGAGGGTAGATGCCAGATTCCAGCCCGATCGCCGTGAACATGAGTGATATTGCCGAAAATGATAGTATTACGATCATTTTGACGATATCTGTCTCGTTGAAGAGATTTTCCCGGAAAGAGGCACATAGGCGCGTATCTGGAATCATGAAGTGTGATGAGAGATATTCAGCGAATCTTATATATAATGATCGAAACTTCCAGTCGATGAAAAGACAACAATTGACAAATGTGACTGAGTATATCCATTTTTCGGGTGGTCGCCCCCGGACATCTTTCCCCTCATCGGGCCAGGCGGGGGGAAGACTCTGGATCACCTCACGCCGCAGGAGGAGAGATATATGAGGATCATCGTGCAAACGTAGCATATGCGCCCGTTTGTCTTCATCAACATTGCCATGAGCGCTGATGGAAAGATCTCGACGAGGGAGCGGCGGCAGGTGAGGATCTCAGGGACTGAGGATTTCTCACGGGTAGACAGGATCAAGGCGGAGAGCGATGCCATCATGGTCGGTATCGGCACTGTTCTCGCCGATGATCCCTCCCTCACCGTTAAATCCCCGGAGCTCCGGGCAGAGCGTGCAACGGCCGGAAAGGATGAACACCCCATCCGTATCGTGGTGGATAGTAGAGGAAGGACACCTCCAGATGCGGATATACTCCACAAAGGAGCCGGAAAACGCATCATAGCGGTCTCGCGTGCAGCGCCCCGGGAGAGGGTGGAAGCACTCGCGGAGCATGCAGACGTCATCGTCACAGGTGATGAGACCGTCGATCTTGCGGTGCTGCTTGAAGAGCTCCACCAGCGGGGCGTCCGGCGGTTGATGGTCGAAGGAGGCGGAACCCTGATCTGGACACTCTTTGAACAGGGGCTCGTCGACGAACTCCAGATGTTCATCGGTAATATGATCATCGGGGGCGCGGCCGCCCCCACGCCGGCGGACGGCGGAGGGTTTCTCAGAGAAGAGGATTTTGCGCGGTTACGTATCATCGAGACCGGGCAACTCGATGACGGTCTGCTCATACGGTGGAGCGTGGAGAGGGGGTGAGTGCCGGGGGCATAAGTCATCCCCCGGATTCTCATCCTGGTTTGTACCGGGCCACCCCTCACCTGCAAAAACCGGGTTGAAGGTTATGGAACCTTTACGATCTCGTCTATTACCCGGTAGGTGCCTCCCGTGACGAGGGAGACGGTTATCTCAACCCTGTTCTCGCCTTTTGTTTCCGTAATGGTGACCGCATCACCGATGACCGGTTGCAGGGTCTCGGTGACAACCTCACCGGTCGATTTGGTTACACGGAGATCGATCTTCTTCTTCAGGAGATCCTGGCCTTTACCACCGCTGAAGGTGATGGTAAGGTCGTGAGTAAACCGGGAGGGGTACCCCGGCGTAATCTGGAACGCAACCTCCTTCCCCGGGGGCATCGTCTGTGTCGGGCCGGGCGCAAGGGAGGAGGCGGGGGTCCCGGACGTTGCCGTGGTCGGTGAGGTCTCAGTCGTGGGTGGCGCACCACCGTTCTCAGAACCCGTGCAGGCGGCAGAGAATGCGAGTGCCAGCAGGAGCACAACCAGAGCAGATAACAACCTGGTCTTCATAGAACATCCATGTACGCCAGGGTATTTCTGCTTTTCGACATGCTCATGAGGCCTCCGGGCAGAGTCGCCTGCAGTTCNTGCCCTGACCGAGATCGGCCGNGCACATGGCACTCGTGGCTATAGGCCGGAGAGGTCTCATGGGTCGGGGTTGCCCGATCCGGCCACACANCGGCCGGGAGATCCACAAACCTCCCGTTTCACGGCCGCCAGGAGCCCAACCTTTATCCGCCGCTGGAGGCCATGTAATCAGTATGGGTTCTGGCCTCCGCACATGGGAAGTGCGGCTCGGGATCATCCTGGTCCTCCTCTCGGTCGTCATCTACACCGCAAAGTACCTCCTGCTCGGAGATCCCGGGAATACCTACCAGTATATCCTCAACGCTCTCGGATTTCTGCCGATAAACGTCCTCTTCGTCACCCTGATCATAAACGAGCTCCTGAGCATCAGGGCAAAGCGTGAGAGGCTTGAGAAGTTGAACATGGTCATCGGCGCCTTCTTCTCAGAGGTCGGCAATGAACTCCTCGTGTTCCTCTCGTACCATGACCCGGATCTCCCGGGGATCCGGCAGGATCTCATCGTGACGAAGACCTGGAGGCCCGAAAGATTCTCCACGGTCCGCGACCTCCTCCAGCACCACCGCTACGACGTCGCCATCGATGCCCCCGACCTGGAGAGACTCTGCCGGCACCTTGTAGGACGGCGGGATTTCCTCCTCCGACTGCTCGAAAACCCCGTCCTCCTGGAGCACGAGGCGTTCACCGACCTCCTCAGGGCAACCTTCCATCTCACCGAAGAACTCGAACGGCGGGAGGACTTTGCCGGTCTCCCGGAGAGCGACATCCGGCACCTCAAGGATGATATAGGAAGGGTATACCGTCTGCTCACCGGACAATGGCTCGACTACATGGAGTACCTCAAACGGAACTATCCTTATCTCTTCTCTCTTGCGATGCGGAGTAACCCCTTCGACGAGGCGGCATCGCCGATTGTGCGGTGAAGGAGTCGGGCGCATATATAAGTAGAGAGAGAATGACACACCAATCTGTCATGCATGAATACTCCGTACTCATCGGTGGGAAAGCCGGGGAGGGGATCAATACAGCAGGCCTCTCTATCGCCGGACTCTTCTCCCGTCTCGGTTATCAGACCTATATGTACTTTGACTACCCGTCGCTCATCAGGGGCGGTCACAACTTCGCCATCATCAGGGCTTCGGAGAGAACGATAGGAGCGCTCCGCACCCCGGTCGACGTCCTCCTCGCCTTCGATCAAAGGAGTGTCGATAGCCACCAGGAGCGGATCCACGATGGCACGACCATCGTCTACGATGCCTCAGGGGCGGTGAAGGCGGATGGTTACGGCCTCCCGCTTGATCGTATCATCAAAGAGGAGAAAGCGCCCCCGATCACCAAAAATTCTGCGATGCTCGGGGCGTTTGCGCGGGTGGCGGGTATCGAGCCGGCAACCTATGAGGATGTCCTCCGCGCAAGTGTCCCGGAGAAGCACCTTGAGGCGAACCTCAGGGTCGCCCGCCGGGGCTACGACGCCGCCGGGGAGGTCTTTGTGGTCGAACCCCTCGATGCCCCGGCGCTCCCGATCCTGACGGGGAACGAGGCCACAGGGCTCGGGCTCGTCTACGGCGGGCTTGAGTCCTACATCGCCTACCCCATGACCCCCACCTCAAACCTCCTCCACTTCCTTGCCCGACGCGCTGAGGATCTCGCCATCAAGGTCCTCCACCCCGAAAACGAGATCAGCGTCATCCTGATGGCTCTCGGGCTCGCCTACGCCGGCGAGAAGGCTGCGGTCGGCACATCGGGCGGCGGGTTCTGCCTGATGACCGAGGGGCTATCCCTCGCCGGGATGTCTGAGATCCCCGTGACGATCGTTATGGGACAGCGGCCGGGCCCGAGCACCGGTATGCCGACCTACACCTCCCAGGGCGATCTTCACTTCATCCTGAACGCAGGTCAGGGGGAGTTCCCCCGGCTCGTCGTCGCTCCTGGCGACCTCGAAGAGACCTACATCTGGTCGGCGGCCGCCCTGATGCTCTCCTGGAAGTACCAGGTGCCCTCGATCATCCTCACCGATAAGACCCTCGCGGAGGGGGCGTACTCCTTTGACTTCGAGGCCGTCACACCGCTCCCGGACCGGGAGCCCTCGCTCTGGGATGGATCCGGCGAGTACCGGCGCTATGCCCGGACCGACGACGGGGTGTCGCCCCTCGCGTTTCCCGGGAGGCAGGGTGCCGTCATCAAGGCGAGCAGTTACGCTCACGATGAGGCAGGGTTCACTACCGAGGTAGCGGAGGAGGTCCGGGAGCTCCAGGAGAAGATGCTCACGAAAGGTAAGAGTCTGGAGCGGGAGCTTATGACCTACCCTGCGGTGAAGGTCTATGGCCCTCAGAATACCGCGGCAACGATCATATGCTGGGGGTCGGAGAAGTGGGCCTGTATCGAGGCCGCCAGGGAACTTGAGGCGCGGGTCGTCCAGCCGCTCGTCCTCGCGCCATTCCCCGTCAGGCAGTGGAAGGAGGCGATGATCGGGGCCGGGAAGATCATACGTGTCGAGAACAACGCCACCGGACAGCTCGGTCGCCTCCTCAGAGAGCAGGGCTTTGACCCCGGCCGCCCGGTCCTGAAGTATGACGGCCGGCCGTTCGCGGTCGACGAACTGGTGGCGAGGCTCGCGGAGGTGGTTTCATGAATCAGGAACGGCTTGCCGGGAAACCGGCCGGTGAACTCATCAGCCCGGCGGAGAACACCTGGTGCCCCGGGTGCGGCAACTTTGCAGTGCAGCACATGATGAAGTCAGCCATAGCCGAACTCTCAGAGGAGGAGGGGATGCCGATTGAGAGCTTCGTCCTCCTCGGCGGGATCGGCTGCCACGGGAAACTGGTCGACTACCTGAACGTCAACAGCTTCTACGGGATCCATGGCCGGTCGATACCGGCGGCGACCGGGATGCGCCTCGCAGACCCGGACCTCCGGGTGATCTGCCACGTCGGGGATGGTGATATCTACGCCGAGGGGCTCGATCATCTCATATTCGCGGCGAAGAGGAACAGCGATATAACGGTCATTGTCCATGACAACCGGGTCTACGGGCTGACGACCGGCCAGTACACCCCCACGTCACCCTTCGGGTTCCGGGGCCGCTCCACACCCGGCGGGATCACGGAGCACCCCTTAAACCCGCTTGAGGTGATGCTCGCCGCCGGGGCCACCTATATCGCCCGGGGCTACACGAGGAAGATCCGGCACTTAAAGGATCTCTTCAAGGAGGCGATCACGCACCGGGGGTTCTCGTTCATCGACGTCCTCCAGATCTGTGCGACCTACTTCAACCTGACAGACTACTACAACGCCCATGCTTACGAGATGCAGGAGGGTGAGGTCGATACCGGCAGATTTGAGAGCGCTCTTGCGAAGATCAGGGAGTGGGACTACGATCAGGATGCCCCGATAGCGCTCGGGACGTTCTACTCTGTCAAAAAACCGATCTACGAGGAGGAGTTTCAGGCGCTCACCGCAGGGAGGCCGGATCGGCGGGCGCTCGTCCAGAAGATGCTCCGGGACTGGCGGTGAACCCCCGGGGCGCCACCCCGGATATCAGATCCCGGAGGCGCATCATGCCGCAGGCAGGGCAGGGCTGCAACCTCCGGGAGGGCGCTTGCGCACATGTATGCCGGATGGAGGGAATCGGATCAATGAGCTCGATCGCCGGCGCTATCGCGGAAATCCCGGCAGGCCAGGAGTATAGGAGGTGTGGTGCTCGCCCTCTGTGAAGCTGCTCACACCGCCGGGCAGATCCCTTACGTGGGCGGCGGAGAAGACCGATAAGGGGCATACACGCCCCGAGCTCACAACCTCTCCTGCACCACCGTCTGAAAACGGTGTGATTTATTCAAACAGATTAATATAATTTTATTTTTATATGGTTAGGCTCGAAAAAAAGCCCGGCAGAGATCTGCTACAGCGGCCCCGGTACCGGGGTCATCACCCGGTGCCAGGCACTCTTTCGAGGTGACCGACTTCGTGAGCAGAAAGAAGAAACACAGGCAGAGCACGATCTTTGCGACAAAAGAGAGCCTGACGGATGAATATGTCGCCCGCGGTCTGAGGCTCGTCATCGGTGATGGGCTTGCCACCCAGGCGATGGTGACCCTGACCGGCGGTATATTCCTCGTAGCCTTCGCGCTCCAGCTCGGGGCATCCAACACCATCATCGGACTGCTCGCCGCCATCCCACCGCTCGCCGANCTCCTCCAGATGCCNGCCGTCTACGTCGTCGACCGGGTGCAGAAGCGGAGGCTCGTGGTAGTGGTTGCGTCGTTTGCCGCCCGTCTCCTCTGGATCCCCATCATCCTGATACCCTTCTTCCTCTCNCCGGAGCGGGGGCTATTCGTGCTCATCGCATCGATCGCCCTCTATGCATCGTTCTCGGCGTTCTCACACTGCGGNTGGAACTCATGGATGCGCGACCTCATACCGCAGGATAGGCTCGGGGCCTTCTTCTCGCGGCGCCTGACCCTCTCGACAGCGCTCGCGCTCGTCATCAGTCTTGTCGCAGGATTCTTCATCGATTTCTGGGAGATCACGTTCCCAGACCTCTCAGGCTACGGCTACTCCATCCTCTTCTTCTTCGGACTCCTCGCCGGGCTCTTCGGGATTGTGCTCCTCGCCCGCACACCCGAGCCCCGGATGGCTGCGGATGGTGATGGAGACGGTCCGCTCGCCGCCATCACAAAGCCTTTTGCCGATATCAATTTCAAAAACCTCATCATATTCCTCGGCTCCTGGAACTTCGCCGTCAACCTCGCAGCACCGTTCTTCACGGTCTACATGCTCCAGAGGGTGGGCCTCGATATATCGCTCATCGTCGTCTTCAGTGTCCTCAGCCAGGTCATGAATATCGCCTTCTACCGGTCATGGGGCCGGATATCTGACAGGTACTCAAACAAATCGGTTCTCTCCGTCAGCGGACCGCTCTTCATGCTCGCCATATTCGCGTGGATGTTTGTCATGCTCCCCGGGGTCTACATCCTGACCTACCCGCTGCTCATCCTCATCCACATACTGATGGGGATATCACTCGCAGGGGTCTCACTTGCGTCCGGCAACATCAGCCTGAAACTCGCCCCGAAGGGCCAGGCGACCAGCTACCTCGCGGCAAGCACCTTCGCAAACTCGGTTGCCGCCGGGATCGCACCCATCCTCGGCGGGCTCTTCGTGGACTTCTTCACGGAGCGCGAGCTGATCTGGACGCTGGTCTGGAAAGACCCGGTGCGGGAACTCGTCTTCGTCACATTCAACCTCCAGCAGTGGGATTTCTTCTTCTTCTTTGCATTCCTCCTCGGGCTCTACTCCCTCCACCGCCTGACCGCCGTGCAGGAAGAGGGAGAGGCGAAAGAGCAGGAGGTCGTCGATGAACTCATCGCCGGGGTTCGGCGGGACATGCGCAACTTCTCCCCCGCCGGCGGCCTCCGGGATCTGGTGAAGTTCCCCTTCTCATCCACCCGGGAGCGCCGCAGGGAGAAGGAGTAGGGGGTCTCGATACCTTCAATGGTGCCCGGGGCTACCGGGTAGTTATGGACCGAAAATATCTCTGTTCGGGCATCATCGTCACCCTGGCACTCGCGCTGGTAGCCGGGTGCGCGGGCGTCAACTCCCTGCCGGGGGAAGAGAACACACCCGCTCTGACAGGTGATTCCATAAGGCTCCCGGAGCCCCGCTTCGAGAGTGATCTCTCAGTCGAGGAGGCGCTCCGGGAACGGCGGTCGGTCAGGGTCTATGCGGAGGTGCCGCCCACCCTCGCTGAGATCGGGCAGATCCTCTGGGCGGCGCAGGGGATCACCGATGAGCGGGGGTACCGGACAACCCCCTCCGCCGGCGCCCTCTACCCCCTGGAGGTCTACGTCGTCGCGGGCGATCTCATGGGCCTTCCGGCCGGCATCTACCACTACCAGCCCGGCGAGCACATCCTCGTCCGGACCGCAGGCGGGGATCATCGAGCGGCCCTGCAGGCGGCGGCCGTCAACCAGACCCCGGTCGGCGACGCACCGGCGACGATCGTCATCTGTGCGGTTCCGGAGCGGACGACCGTGAAGTACGGCGAGCGGGGTATGCGCTACGTCTACATGGAGGCGGGGCACGCCTCTGAGAACGTCTACATCCAGGCGGCAGCGATGGATCTCGCCACCGTCGTCATAGGAGCGTTCGATGATGCCCGCATCGGAGAGATCCTCAACCTCCCCGGGAACACAACACCGCTCTACATCATGCCGGTGGGAAAGCAGGTTCCCGGTGGAGGCTGAATAGCGCTAGCGAGAGCGGGGAGGCTCCACCGAAGGCTGCTGCTGGCTGATGCAGTGTATCGCGCCAGAACCCGGGACCATCGCCGTGCAGTCGATCCCGACGACCTCCCGGTCGGGGAAGGCCTCACGGATCCGGGCGAGGGCGACCTCGTCGTTCGGGTGGCCGAAGACCGGCACCAGCACGACGGTATTCCCGATGTAGAAGTTCGCGTAACTCGCCGGCAGGCGATCCTCGCCGCCGACCGC
>JGI24710J26742_10002811_pt1 | contig 15160 bp, 15 predicted proteins | sample BioPla2DNA2_FD_26742 | JGI IMG/M metagenome (IMG submission 26742) | reverse complement strand
TAAAGAAATGGGAAATGAACGTTATGAATTGAATAAAAATCTTGCCCAGATGTTAAAGGGCGGTGTCATTATGGATGTTACCACTCCGGAGCAGGCAAAAATAGCAGAAGCGGCAGGAGCCTGCGCAGTTATGGCGTTAGAGCGTATTCCGGCGGATATCCGGGCGGCAGGCGGTGTGTCCCGTATGAGTGATCCGAAGATGATTAAGGGCATTCAGGAGGCTGTGTCCATACCGGTTATGGCAAAATGCCGTATCGGACATTTTGTAGAGGCTCAGATTCTGGAAGCCATTGAAATTGATTATATTGATGAAAGTGAGGTTTTATCTCCGGCAGATGACGTATACCATATAGATAAGAAACAATTTAAAGTTCCGTTTGTCTGCGGTGCAAGAGATTTGGGCGAAGCACTTCGAAGAATTTCAGAGGGTGCATCTATGATCCGGACAAAAGGAGAACCGGGAACCGGTGACGTAGTACAGGCGGTACGTCATATGCGTGCTATGAATTCTGAGATCAGACGGGTACAGAGTCTGCGGGAAGATGAATTGAATGAGGCCGCAAAAAAGCTGCAGGTTCCGGTGGATTTACTGGCTTATGTGCATGAGCATGGAAAACTTCCGGTAGTGAATTTTGCGGCAGGCGGTGTGGCAACTCCGGCAGATGCGGCATTGATGATGCAGCTTGGTGCAGAAGGTGTATTTGTCGGTTCCGGTATCTTTAAATCGGGAGATCCTGCAAAGCGGGCAGCAGCTATCGTACAGGCGGTGACCAATTATCAGGATGCAAAGCTTATTGCAGAATTGTCCACGGATCTGGGCGAAGCGATGGTCGGTATCAATGAACAGGAGATTGAGCTTCTGATGGCAGAGCGGGGTAAATAAGATGACAGTGGCGATTCTGGCGCTGCAGGGCTCTTTTGCAGAACATGCTGCTATGTTGGACAAACTTTGTGTGGAGCATTTCGAAATCCGCCAGAAAAAAGATCTGGACCGGCATTTTGACCGGTTAATTCTTCCCGGAGGGGAAAGTACCGTTATGGGAAAGCTGTTGCTGGATTCCGGTATGATGGAGCCGATCCGGCAGAAAATTCTGGATGGAATGCCTGTGTTTGGCACCTGTGCGGGACTGATTCTTTTGGCAGAGCAGGTAGAAGATGGAGAATGCCATCTTGGAACCATGCAGATCCGGGCAAAGCGAAATGCTTATGGAAGACAGCTTGGCAGCTTTTATACAGAAGAAGAATTTCAAGGAATCGGGACAGTTCCGATGACGTTTATCCGTGCACCTTATATCGACGAAGTATGGGGCGATGCAAAGGTGCTGGCGGAGGTGGATGGAAAGATTGTAGCGGCGCGTCAGGGAAAACAGCTGGTTACTGCATTTCATCCCGAGTTGACGGACTCGCTGCAGATTCACCAATATTTTTTAGATATGTAGTTTTAAGGTAAAGACCCTATATTTTCTTACAGATTGGAGGTGTGCAGGATGAAACCGAATAAGAAGCTTTTTGCGGTAATGCTGGCAGCAATTTTGTGGATGACACTGACGCTTTCTTTTATTTTCATCATCCAAAATGCACACCACCATTGCAGTGGGGATGAGTGTCCGATTTGTGTGGAGATAGAGGCCGCAATAAATACCATTTCCGGTTTTAAAGCTGTGCCGGTCTCTGCACTGGCAATAGCAGTTCTTTGCGTATTCACGCAGCTTTGCGCAGAAACAGGGGAATCCGTCTGCGTAAAAAATACCCTGATTACTTTAAAAGTTGAACTTCTGAATTGATGTTATGAAACAATAAGATGTGGGAAAGAGTTGGCATATAAGGAGGAAAAGTACCCTTAGTGTCACGTCTTTTCTTTGCGTACATTTTAATTTCATAAAGCAATTGGAGGAGTTTGTATGTATAAAATGAATAAAAGAATTCTCGTTTTGTTAATGTCGCTTGTGATGTGTGTAAGTCTGCTTGGCGGTTGTGGAAGCCGTAACACCTTGGTTAAAGATTATGGGAATGAAAAGCTCACGGAAGGACACGAAGGAGGAGAGTCAGAAAGCTACAGTGTGGTCTGTACCATTTTCCCAGAGTATGACTGGGTCAGGGAGATTATCGGTGATACTGGTGCAGATTATGAGCTGACTCTGCTTCTGGATAATGGCGTAGATCTCCACAGCTATCAGCCGACGGCAGAAGATATTGCGAAAATAGCAGATTGTGATCTGTTTATCTACGTAGGTGGAGAGTCGGATGAATGGGTGGAAGATGCCCTAAAGGAAGCAAGAAATGAAAATATGCAGATAATCAATCTGCTTACATTATTGGGAGATGATATCAAAGAGGAAGAAATAGTGGAAGGCATGGAGAGCGGACACGAGCATGAAAATGGAGAAGAACTTGTAGAAGAGGAGGAACAGGAAGAGCACAGCCATGAGCCGGAATATGATGAGCATGTGTGGCTGTCCTTAAAAAATGTACAGAACATAGTGCCCGCAATTGCAGAAGCGTTAGGAGAAGCAGACAGCCGGAATGCAGATTCCTATCGAAAGAATGCTGCGGATTATTGTGCAAGGCTTTCTGCGCTGGATCAGGAATATGAGAGTATGGCAGAAAATGCAAAGATAAAAACGATTGTATTTGGTGACCGTTTTCCGTTCCGTTATCTGGCAGATGATTATGGTCTGGATTATTATGCTGCCTTTGCCGGTTGTAGCGCTGAAACAGAAGCAGACTTTGAGACCATTACTTTCCTTGCAGACAAGGTGGATGAGCTGGAGCTGAATTCGATCTTTACGATTGAAAATTCAGATCAGAGAGTTGCCAGAACCATTGTCGAGAATACGCAGAATAAGAATCAAGATATTCTGGTATTGAACTCCTTGCAGTCTGTAACCGGTAAGGATGTGGAAAAGGGAGTATCCTATCTGCAGATGATGCAGGAAAATCTGGAAGTTCTGAAAAAGGCATTGAACTAGAAGAGGAGCAGAAAAATGGCATACATTACATGTAAGGATCTGACACTTGGCTACGGCGGGGCAGTCGTTACGAAGCACATCCAATTTGAAGTAAAAAAAGGAGACTATTTGTGTATCGTAGGAGAAAATGGTGCAGGAAAGAGTACCTTGATCAAAGCACTGCTTCATTTGATGGAACCGATGTCTGGCGAGATTGTCTATGGTGATGGGATGCTGGCAGCAGAAATCGGTTATCTGCCGCAGCAGACAATGATACAAAGAGATTTCCCTGCGTCTGTCTGGGAGATTGTTCTGTCCGGTAATCTGGCAAAGTGCGGCAGAAGACCTTTTTATGGAAAAAAGGAAAAGCAGGCGGCAGAAGAGAACATGAAAAGAATGTCCGTCTGGGATTTGAGAAAAAAGTGTTATCGGGATTTGTCCGGTGGCCAGCAGCAAAGGGTCCTTCTGGCAAGGGCCCTCTGTGCAACTTCAAAACTCCTGCTTCTGGATGAGCCGGTTACAGGTCTCGATCCGAAGGTAACGGCAGAATTATATGAGCTGATCAGAGAATTAAATCAAAACGGGACAGCCGTCATTATGGTGTCGCATGATATACATGCTGCAACCGCATATGCGACTCATATTCTTCATATTGGAAAATCTCAGCTTTTCTTTGGAACCAGAGAAGAGTATCGGGGCAGTGAGGCATGGAAGCTGTTTGAAGGGATGGGAGGCATGGAAAATGAGTGAAATCGTTTCAAGATTACAGTTTTATATGGGGTATCCGTTTGTGACATATGCTTTGATCGTCGGAACGCTGATTGCGCTCTGCTCCTCCATGCTGGGGGTCACGCTTGTGCTGAAGCGATATTCTTTTATTGGAGACGGGTTGTCCCATGTGGCATTTGGTGCCATGGCGGTGGCAGCTGTGCTTCATCTGACAAATGATACCCTGCTTGTCATGCCCGTAACGGTTTTGGTAGCGATCATCCTTTTAAGAGGCGGACAGAATACAAAAATCAAAGGGGATGCAGCAATTGCAATGCTGTCTGTGAGTTCCCTCGCAGTGGGATATCTGGTCATGAATGTCTTTTCGGCATCGGCTAATGTGTCGGGGGATGTGTGCAGCACGTTGTTTGGCTCCACCTCTATTCTTACATTGACCAAAACGGAGGTGCAATTGTGTGTGATACTTTCCCTGATCGTCATAGTACTGTTTCTCTTATTTTATAACCGGATTTTTGCAGTTACCTTCGATGAAAATTTTGCAAAGGCAACCGGTGTCAAAGCGGATCGTTACAACTTACTGATTGCAGTAATTATTGCAGTGATTATTGTGCTTGGCATGAATCTGGTAGGTTCTCTGTTAATATCCGCACTGGTTATTTTTCCGGCATTGTCGGCAATGCGTATTATTGAGAACTTTAAAGGGGTGGTCATCTGCTCAGCGTTGATTTCGGTCAGTTGTGCCTTTATAGGAATGCTGGTATCCATTCTGTTTTCAACACCGGTGGGTTCCACAATTGTTGCAGCGGATTTGATCGTGTTTCTGGTGTTTTGTCTGATAGGAAAAATAAGAAGGAAGTGAATGGAAAAGTGAAAAGATGGAAGTATGCTGTCGTGCTTGCCGGTATGGTAATACTGACGGGCTGTGCGGAAACAGGTAATACGGTACCGGAATCGGATGAGATTCCGGAAACATTCTATGAACAGATGGTAGAAACAGAATCAAAGACAGAGACGAAGCCGGAAGAAAAGTCAGAAGAGAGTACGACGGCAGTTGATTATGATCTGACAATAATGGGCAGCGACATGGTGTATGCGACGGTTTATCAGATGATGACAGATCCTGATACATATGTCGGTAAAGTGTTTCGCATCCGGGGGAATTATAATACAGCATGGTATGAACCGACAGGTCAGTATTATCAATATGTTGTGATTTCGGATGCGACAGCCTGCTGTGCCCAGGGACTTGAATTTGTCTGGGAGGATGGCAGTCATATTTATCCGGACGAATACCCACAGCAAAATGCAGAAATAGAAGTAACAGGAATTTATGAAATTTATCAGGAAGAAGGGGATAATAATCTGTATTGTCGTCTAAACAATGCAAGCCTAAAAATTTTACAATAGAATTTTTCAGTTTATTTTTGCTGTTCATAATGAAAAAAATCCATTATAATAATAGTATGAGCTATACAGGAAAAATGAGGAGAAATACAGAATGGAGCTATTGATTATACGAGAAGAAATTGTTTGTATTATCGTTTTGTCCTGTTTCCTTGCATACTATGTCATCTATGGAGACAGGGAGAAAAAATCCCATGTTTTTTACCCATGGGCTTGTGTGCAATGGGGCATCTTATTTTTGATGCTATTACTGTGGTGACAGTCAATAATCGGGAGCACGTGCCGGAGGCTGTTAATCATGTAGCGCATGTTCTGCTTTATTTCTTCGGAGTTGCCTTTTTGATGCAGTTTTTCCGCTATGTGTTCCATCTGACGATTCCGCTTAAAAAGAGAAGAAGGCCGTCTGTTCTGACTTATATACCGATGATATTGTTTTTGGTTTTGGCATTTACATTACCGATCGAATACCGTTCCGGAAAAGGCACAGATTATAGCAGCGGAGCGCTTGTTTTTGCAGGATACGGTATCTGCATTTTATATTGCATTGGAAGTATAATCAGTTTGCTGCGCAGATGGGAATTGATCGACGTGCGGGTAAGGTGCTCCGTTGTGCCGATGAGTCTCATTTTGTTGGTGATCATTGTGGCACAGGCATTTGTACCGGAGCTGTTGATGACCGGAGCAGGACTGATGTTTGTCAGTATAGGTGTATTTTTTACACTGGATAATCCGATTGACAAATTGAAGGAACAGGCATACTGGGATACGAATACCGGAGTGAAAAATAAGAATTGTTATCTGGTAGAGATCAGAATGTTGAAGAATAGATTTCAGGGCAGTCATACACGCCTTGGATTCATTGTCGCAGATTTGAATAACCTGAAAATGGCAAATGACCTGTACGGACATAATACCGGTGACAAACTGATTAAGACAGCTGCCATAATTCTAAGAGACAATCTGAAGTCGGCATATGATGTTTACCGAACCGGTGGGGATGAATTTATGGCAATTTATGTTGCTCCGGTCGAAAGTGCCGTGAGAGCAGATATGGATGCCGTAAAATCTGCCTGCAGGAACGTAGTAGGTTTTCCGGTTCCATTGTACATTGCACTGGGTTATTCAGAAGGGAATCTTAACCATACCGAGCTGGCGGAGCTTGTAGAAAAGGCAGATAAAGCTATGTATCGGGATAAGAAAACAGCAAAAGTGAAGTGCAGGTAAAAGAAAAAGGGTGTGTTGAATTTTGTCAACACACCCTGTATTTTTGATTTTACAGCATTTCTGATTAGCCAAAGTATCTCTTTAAGAGACCTTCAAACGCCTTGCCATGTCTTGCCTCATCTCTGGCCATTTCATGAACGGTGTCATGGATTGCATCCAGATTCGCAGCTTTTGCGCGTTTTGCAAGATCAAATTTTCCTGCAGTAGCACCGTTTTCTGCATCTACTCTCATTTCCAGATTCTTCTTGGTAGAATCGGTTACGACTTCACCGAGCAATTCAGCAAACTTAGCAGCGTGCTCTGCCTCTTCGTAAGCAGCCTTTTCCCAGTACAGACCGATTTCCGGATATCCTTCTCTGTGTGCAACTCTTGCCATAGCAAGATACATACCAACCTCGGTACATTCGCCGTTGAAGTTAGCTCTTAAGTCATCGATGATGTCCTGGCTTACACCCTGTGCAACACCTACAACATGCTCTGCAGCCCATACCTTTTCTGCGCTCTGGGCTGTAAATTTCTCTGCCGGTGCATTACAAACCGGACATTTCTCCGGAGCTGCATCTCCTTCGTGAACATAACCACATACCTGACATACAAATTTCATAGTTTTATTCTCCTTTTCTTCTAATGATAGTTTGTTTACATGGACTTAAGACATACTGCTTTTGCAGCAGGCGCCACATTTTCCATAAAAATAGGTTACATGACCGCAGATTTGTCCATCAAAATTCATGCCTGCAATATCCTCGATCTCATCTATGTTTCCCATTTCGAGATCAATTACACTTCCACACTCAGAACAGATGAAGTGATAATGGGGAGAAACATCCGCATCAAAATGATCGGTTCCGTCTCCGACACGAAGACGAAGGATTTCTCCCAGATCAGCCAAAAGCGCAAGATTGCGGTATACGGTGCCGAGACTTAAGTTTGGAAAATCCGGTCTCAGACTGTTATATACCATATCGGCAGTCGGATGATCTTTTCTTGTTTTGAGGAAGTCTAAAATGGCTTCCCGTTGCTTACTGTATTTTAGTGGTGCCATATTTCCTCCAATCAAAACAGTAATGATTACTGATATTATTGTATCATAATTTAGTGAAATGTCAATATATTTTTGAAGAAAACTATTTGTTTATAATTTTTTTAGAATCTTATTTCATTTGCTGCGCTAAAATTAGCAGAATAGGTGCTATAATATCTATTAAGAATTTCAAAAAGCATTTAGGAAAGGGCGGATTATGAAACTAAAGACAAGGCTTCTGATTACCGGAATTACCATGACAGTGCTGCCGGCAATTTTGACGGTAATGGCATTTCTGGGTATTGGATATTATTTAACCTGGAGCAATCAGATGTCATACGGCATTGATAAATTCGATTATACGATGATGTCCGGCACGATGCAGGAGAATGCTATGCGGACACAGGATATCTATGAGAAGGTCAGCGGACAGGTGAAGGAAAATTCCGCAGTGCTAGAGAATCTGGATTTTCTGCAAAATCTAAATGAGGAAGCAGAGCATAAGTCTTCGTATATTATAGTAAGAAAGGACGAAGAGATTTACTATGCCGGAAACGAAGTGGCAAGTGAAAAAATATTTTTGTATCTGCCTGAGTATGGTTTTGAGTTTCCGGATCCGGAGAGTGGATATTATATCCACAACATGCAGAAGCTGATCAAACAGGTGGATTTTACATTTACAGATGGGGCAGAAGGCAGTCTTTTTATTGTAACGATGGTAGTGCCGCTTATTTCCAAACCGCTGCTGATTGATATGATTGTGGCGATTGTCTGTATTCTGACATTTACCAGCCTTATGCTGACCAGATGGATTCTGAGAAGTGTAGTTAATCCGGTAGCAGAGCTGAACATTGCCATGCAAAAGATTGCGGAGGGTAATCTGGATTACCGGATACCGACAGATTCCTCAGGAGAAATCGAACAGCTCTATAAAAATTATGAGGATATGCGGCTTAGGCTGAAGGAGTCCACGGAAGAAAAGATTCAGACGGAAAAGCAGAACAGGGAGCTTGTAAGTAATATTTCACATGATTTAAAGACACCGATTACTGCGATCAAAGGTTATGTGGAAGGCATTATGGATGGTGTGGCAGATACGCCGGAAAAGATGGATAAATATATCCGTACCATATATAATAAGGCTATTGATATGGACCGGCTGATCAATGAGCTGACGATTTACTCAAAGATCGACTCCAATCGTATTCCCTATAATTTTCATCGCCTGAATGTGGCAGAATATTTTGGAGACTGTGTGGAAGAGGTCGGACTGGATCTGGAATCCAAAAATATTAAGTTGAATTATTCGAATCTGGTATCGCCGGATACCCGTATTATAGCAGACCCGGAGCAGATGAAGCGGGTCATCAACAATATTATTGGAAACAGTGTAAAATATATGGATAAGAGCCAGGGTGTGATTGATATCCGCATTCTGGATGAAGTGGATTCGATACGGGTGGAGATAGAAGACAATGGAAAGGGTATTGCCTCAAAGGATCTTGGCAATATATTTGAACGGTTTTTCCGTACGGATTCCTCCCGGAATTCGTCCAAGGGTGGAAGCGGTATCGGGCTGTCTATTGTAAAAAAGATCATTGAGGATCATGGAGGTTATATCTGGGCGACCAGCAAAGAAGGAGAAGGAACCTGTTTACATTTTGTGATTAGAAAGTACAGAGAGGTAGAAAAAGATGAGCAAAATATTGATTATTGAAGATGAAGAAGCGATTGCAGACTTAGAGAAGGATTATCTGGAGTTAAGCGAGTTTGAAGTGGAGATTGAAAATTCCGGAGATACCGGACTGGCGAGTGCATTGGCAGGAGACTTTGATCTGGTCATTCTGGATCTGATGCTGCCTGGCATTGATGGCTTTGAGGTATGCAAACGTATCCGGGAGGAAAAGGATATACCGATTCTGATGGTATCTGCCAAAAAGGATGATATTGACAAGATTCGCGGACTGGGTCTGGGCGCGGATGACTATATGACCAAACCATTCAGTCCGAGCGAGCTGGTAGCCCGTGTAAAGGCTCATATGGCACGTTATGACAGACTTGTCGGTTCTCAGAAGCAGGAAAATGATATTGTTGAGATTCGTGGTATAAGAATTGATAAGACGGCAAGAAGAGTCTATATTGATGGAGAAGAAAAGAATTTCACAACCAAGGAATTTGATCTTCTGACTTTTTTGGCAGAGCATCCGAATCATGTGTATTCCAAGGAAGAGCTGTTTAGGGAAATCTGGGATATGGATTCCATCGGGGATATTGCTACCGTAACCGTTCATATCAAGAAAATACGTGAAAAGATAGAATTTGATACCAGCAAGCCCCAGTATATCGAAACGATCTGGGGAGTCGGCTACCGTTTTAAGGTGTAAAAACAAGAACAAAAGCCTTATACACCGCATAAACACTGATATAAACTGCTTTCGTGATGTGGTAATATATGATAAAATGTTACCAAAAATATTACCATAGGCTGAAATACAAAACAAAAGAAGACTATGGAAGAATTAGCATTCAAATTTAACGAAAGCGAAGCACCAAAGAAGCACAGAAAAAGCAACGATTGGAAAAAGCCAAAGCGGAACGCTTAAAAGGTAATCCACCAGAGGACATTTTAATTGAATATAAATAGCAAACAAGCAGGAGATTTTATGCTCCTGCTTATATTGTAAAATAATGCTATAATTTGTTTCAGATATTCGTATGTTTATGATACAATCAAAGCACGTGTTTACGAAGGAGGTGAGATTGGAATGAAGATTATTTCACAAGAAGAACTTGACAAAAGCAAGGAAAATTTAAACTCTCAAGTTGATAAGTTATATTCATCAACTAATAAGGACAGCGATGATGCAAGAAAAAGAACCCATAATTATTTTCAATGGCTCTCAACAAAGACACAATTTGTAATGGATGAGCCGTCCTTTGTATGTGATAAGGAAGATGAATTAGTACGTGGTGCAGTGGTATGGATTGAATTTGGGTTTAATATTGGAAATGAATTCGGTGGACGTCATCCTGCAATAATATTAAGAAAAACTGGTTCCAGTATTTTTGTTGTGCCACTTTCTTCTCAGGAACCTGATGAAAAGAAAGATTATCACATAAAAGTAGAAAAAGTGTATGGTTTTAGAAATATGGTGCGTTGGACCAATGTACTTAAATTGCAAAATGTAAGTATTCAAAGAGTGGATACTACTGCATCAATAGGAAATGTTAAAGGGTATGTTTTAAATGATATTAACAATGCACTCAAAAAATGTCATATTTTTTAGTTGATTTCTGTAAAAAAATATTATAAAATATACTTGACAGACGGAATATTTTTTGTTATTCTATCCAAGATTTCATGAAAAGTGATAGTGTGAAGGAGCGAAAGCTCAGTAAGATTTTTTTTGAAGGAGAGGAAGTCGCAAGGCTTCCTCTCAGATTTTGTATATGGATTATAAACTGCACATACAATATAAAGGTGTGAAGGGAATTTTTATTCCAGTCTCATGTTTGAAGGATTGGAGGGAATTTGTTTTTTGAATTCCCTCCAATCAGTTTTAAGAAAGAAAAGTAGCAAAAGAAAGAATGGGGGGACACTCCTGCGGTTTCCTGCTTGCTCTCTTTTCAGCGTTGGAACTTCACAACTTCAATCATCTTTATTGTAAAATATAAAAAATAACTTATAAGTGTACAGAGGATAAATACGTGTTACAATAGTTTTGGTTATGCTTGAAAAGCCATGCTATAATGTCGGGAGGAGAAACACATGAAGTGTGATATTGTATTTGAGGATGATTATATTGTCATATGTCATAAGCCGTCCGGCTTTCCGACACAGACCGGAAATGTTGGACGGGCCGATTGTGTCAGTGAGCTGAAAAACTATCTGAGCGCCAGGGCAAAAAAGCCGGGTGAACCGTATCTTGGCATTGTACACCGGCTGGATCAGCCGGTAGAGGGGCTTTTGGTATTTGCCAAGACCAAGGCTGCGGCAGAGGCTTTAAGCAGTCAGCTTGGTGACGGACTTTTAAATAAGCGGTACTATGCTGTTGTGTACGGAATGCCTTACATTCGTGAATGTGCGGGAGAAGAAGCAGGAGCGGTAGCAGAATCCGAACGCTGGATGAAGGTGGAGCATTATATGGAAAAGGATGCACGCGTCAGTGCAGCACGTATTGTCCCGGAAGATAAAGCTGGGGCAAAGATGGCAAGACTGCAGTATCGTGTGATGGACAGTCTGCCGCAACGGGGAATTGCAAAAGTGGAAGTGATTCTGGAGACAGGGCGGTTCCATCAGATCCGGGCGCAGATGTCACATCTTGGTCATCCGCTGTTAGGAGATATCAAGTATGGTACAGAAGAATCCAAAGAAAAGAGCAAAGAGCTTGGCATCAAAAATACAGCTCTCTGCGCATACAGTCTGGATCTGGTGCATCCGATGACAAAGGAGAGAATGGGCTTTATCTGTAAGCCGGAAAATCCGGCGTTTAGATTGTTTGAAAATGTAAAGTAGGAGACAGAAGAAAATGAGCAGCAAGGGTGGAAAACAATATTCAGACATAGAGGAAATGACTGCGGTGGAATATATACGTGAGCTTGCGGTCGGAGCGTATATGCTGGCACTTTTTGTGGTGCTTCCGTTGATCTTAAAGGACAAGTACCGGATGCTCGGTACCTTTAAGTACGAGGTGTTCCGTTGGATCTCTATGACAGGTTTGGGTATTATTCTACTGACAGAAGTGTCAGTATTGGTGATGTCATGGAAAAAGAAAAGTCATCAGCGGAAGAACCAGCGGAATAATAAGGCTTCTGACAAAAAACTTAAAATAAAGATGCAGGATTTCTGGAGAAGATTAAGTCTGACGGACCGGTTTGTGGCAGGATATGGCATATGTGTCATAATTTCATTTTTGCTGTCCGTGGATAAGGCAGAGGCGCTCTGGGGAGCCGCCGGATGGTATATGGGGCTTGTGTCACAGCTTATTTTTGTGGTGTCCTATTTTGTCGTATCAAGATGGTGGAGCGGAGGCATGCGGGTATGGTATGCGGCATGCGGAGTGGCTTTTGTAGTATTCCTTCTTGGTGTGCTTCATCGGTTTTCCGTTGATCCGTTTGGGCTTTATGAGGGTCTGTCGGAGAGTACGATTAAACAGTATCTTTCACTTTTAGGGCAGAATACATGGTATTCCAGTTATATGTGCACCGTGTTCCCGTTGGGACTGTATCTGTTTTGGGGAACGAAAGAGTTATGGCTCAGGCTTGCAGGCGGGCTTTTCAGTGCGGTCGGTTTTGCCAGCTGGGTCACACAGAACAGTGACAGTGCCTATATTGCGCTGACCCTGATGCTGCTTGCGTTGTTCCTGTTTGGCTTTACTTCGAATGTGTGGATGGAACGGTTTTTAGAGGTTCTGCTTCTGATGCTGTTTTCCTTTGTGGCGACGGGCTTTCTGCAGGATCTGTTTCCGGAACAGGCGGTACTGCCGGAAGCACTTTCGTTGTTTTTTTCACGCAGTATTGTGATGATCATTTTTTTTATTATAATATGTATATGCTATATTCTGCTTCTTTTAGGAGAGAAAAAGGGAATGGAGATTTCCGCAGCGGCATGGGTTGGACGCGCTGTTGTCATATTATTTGCAGCGGCGGTTTTACTTGGTATTTTGTTCATAATACTAAATTCCAAAGGATATCTGGCAGAGTGGTTTGGTTATACGAACGAGAACAATTACCTGCTCTTTAATGGAGACTGGGGAAATGGACGCGGTAAAACATGGAAGTACAGTGCCGGACTGGTAAAGGAACTGCCATTTTACCGAAAGCTGTTCGGGGTTGGTCCGGACTGTTTTGCATTTTATAGCTATCATAATCCGGTCTATGAAGAACAGCTTCTGCAGATGTGGGGAGACAGCACACTGACCAATGCCCATTGTGAGTGGCTGAACGGGCTTATCTGTTATGGTCTGGCGGGTATTCTATGCTACATTGGTATTTTTGTATCGGCAGTAGTGCGCTTTTTTAAGGCAGGAAAAAAGAGTCCGATCTTCATTGCAATTGTGCTGTGTCTGGTCGCGTATACCGGTCACAATATATTCTGTTATCAGCAGGCGCTCTGTACACCGTTTGTCTTTGTCATTCTTGGAATGGGCGAGAGAATTTGGCAGTTTGAGGCAGAATAAAACCCGAAGGAGTTTTCCATACTAACCATTACACGATTAGTAAAGGGGACGGATAGTATGGAAAAGCTGCGGGAGATCACAACAGGAAAATGGGGTCGTCTGGTTCTTGTAACGGCAGGAGTTTACGTGGTGATGCGTTTTCTCCTGCCGCTTATTTATCCATTTGTACTGGCGGCATTGCTTGTGATTCCGCTGTATCCGTGGCTGAAACGGGTGGAAAGGCATACCCACATTGGGAAAGGTTTTTTGACAAGTGGTCTTTTATTCTTTTTGGGGAGCCTCATCATTTTACTGGTCTGGCTGGTCGTGGCATGGAGCAGCAGACATGTGACAGAATTTGCCAGAGGTCTGGAGATATTTGAGGAAAATTTTAATCTGTTTGTGACAGACTGTTGCGAATTTGTCGAAGGAAAGACCGGTTTTTGCGCAGACGAGCTGGAAACAGTGATTGTAGAAAGAGTCAATGTATTTATTGAAGAATTTCAGGTCAATGTAGTGCCGAAGCTTATGAAGCAGAGCGTAGGGTGGTTTAAAGCTGTGATCAATGTGGCAGCCGGTATTATGATCACCTTTATCAGTGCGGTGTTGTTAGCTAAGGACTACGAACCTATGTCGGAACGTATCCGTCAGCTCGAGGGATATGAGAAGATAAGCGGAATAATCAGTTCCATCGGACATCTGGCAGGCACTTTTCTGCGGGCGCAGATAATTATTATGACGTGTATCAGTATATTGGCGGTGACAGGGCTCTGGCTTTCGCGGGTGGAAAATCCAATCTTTTTTGGAATTACGGCGGGAATCATGGATGCGCTGCCGTTTATCGGGACGGGAATTGTGCTGATGCCGCTTGCCTTCTGGCAGCTTGTTCAGGGAAGGTATGTGCAGGCGGCTGCGTGTGTGATCTTATATACGGTATGCGCTTTACTGCGTGAACTGTTGGAGCCAAGGCTGATCGGCGGAAGAATGGGATTGTACCCGATTGTCGTGCTGGCAGCCGTCTATGTGGGGGTGAAGCTGTATGGCTTGGGAGGCGTTATTTTGGGACCGCTTTCGCTGCTGCTCATTATGGAGATTATGGGTTCATTGAATGAAAAATAATATATAATTCAGAAGGCAGACCGGATACTGGTGATTGCACAAAACGGGCTGGACAGGTACTTACAAAACAGAATCGTATTTTTGCTTGACAAATGGAGCCCGGATGTCCTACAATCAAACTGTTTCCGGACTGGCAGCCAGATGCAGGGCGGAAATGATAAGATGAATCATAAAATTGAATGAGGAAAGACGAAGAAGAGGAGCAGTAAGGATAGGAAACATGCAGAGAATGAGCCGAGCCGGGTGACCGGGGCTGCTGTGAGGCTCTATGAAGGAACATCCCGAACCGGCCTTGGAGTCCCGTATGAAATGTATGAAAATACAAAAATACGGCGCAGCACCGGCGTTAACGGTAAGAAAAGAGAATGATTGTCCAGGCTGTCTGTTTTTGGTATATAGCAGCCGGCACATTAAGCAGGGTGGTACCGCCGGAATTCCGGTCCCTTCACAGGGACGGCGATTCTGGCGCTGCCGCCCTTTTTTATACGTTTATACGGACTCTTTATTTTAAAAATGAAAGGATGAAAAAAATGGCAGAGAAAAAATTAGTAGAA
>JGI24710J26742_10002805_pt1 | contig 15177 bp, 9 predicted proteins | sample BioPla2DNA2_FD_26742 | JGI IMG/M metagenome (IMG submission 26742) | reverse complement strand
ATATGTCCGGCTTGGTAGATATCAACGACGCGCAGTTAGTCTATGATATTTACAACGGAAAATATCAGGATTTCACGGTTGTGGTGATGCAGAAGTTCTTATATGCCGATGTCAATGCCGATAAGATCGTTAATGTCACCGATGCTGCCGCTGTTGTTGCAGCTATTCAGTAAAACTTAAAAGAATATCCCCCTTCTGCAAAAGAAGGGGGATGTTTCCCAAACATTTTCGAGTATTACCGGTGTTTCCTAAATTTTAGGAGATAGCGGTAATGTTCGAAACGAAAAAAGGAGAAAATTTATGAGACAAACATTCATTATCGCAATATGTCTGTGTCTGTTGCTTTGCCTGTTTCCGGAAGTCGCAATGGCTTCTAATAACAGCCGCAGCTATGCTTTCACATTGGCTCTTGACGGAAAGCAGGAAATTACCGCTCATCCCGGTCAAATCATCACCGTAACCCTTTCACTAAAAAGGACGGACAGTGACCAACCTGCTGATATGCATGCTGTGCAGGCGGAGTTGTCTTACGACGATGCCTTCTTAGAGCTGATAGAGGGTAGTATCATGACCTTCCCCGATGTGGAATGGACAGATATGGCGCGCAGAACTGGCGGCAGAGTCTTTTATTTGAACTTTCTCTCTCTCACCGGCGGAGAAAAATGGAATAGTGATGTACAGATGGGATCTTTTCAGATGCGTGTACTTTCTCCAAGCGGCGCGACTGTCATTCGCTCGCAAAACTGTCTCGTATCCGTACCTGACGGTTCGGGCAATTTTACTTCTGTAAGCAATGATGCAAAAGTGGTTGTCAGCACCGACTGCACTGTTACTTTCGAGTCCGGCGGTGGCAGCGAGGTTCCATCCCAGGTCGTTCAATATGGCGAAAAAATCATTGAGCCGCAAGAGCCGACAAGAGACGGTCACACCTTCAACGGTTGGTACGCTGATCTGGATAAAACAGATCTCTGGGATTTCGATAGTGACACCGTTCAAGGGAATATGACCTTATATGCCGGCTGGCTGAAAGACACAACTCCCGTACCGAGTGAACCGGACATAGGTAATATCCCTGTGATACCGATCTTGATAATTTTGTTAATTGTGCTGGTGCTTTTAATCCTGGCATGGATTATAAGAGATAAGAAACGCGATTAGCGATGCTGCTTTCTCATATTTTGAATCGCAGATATCTAAATATATGGTTTGAAATATGAAATGCGATGGGAAAAGCTGTTCGGGATCATTACTCGCTGCGACAGGGTCTTAAAGGAAAACAAGCGGATTGCCGACTTGATTGAACTCAACTACTTCGGCTTTCTCATTCATCATTCCGTTTTCCTGCGCATTTTGAAAAAATGATCGACAGCTTTTCTCTGTGTGCTGTCATCAACGATGTAATCATTGAAGCCTGAACTCATAGCAATTAGCTTCTAATAAAGATCTTCTATTACATCTCATTATACGGCTTGAAAGTTCCCGCAAAGAACTGTGACAGTATCGTGAGTTCTATAAAGGCAAATTATAAGGAGAAAACAATGCGAAGATATGACGGACTGCTGGGTGTAATCAGCATTGTACTCGTCATTTCGATGTTAATAGGTTTGGCATCGGTCTTGGTTGGAGCCGGTTTTTCAGAGCCGGACTATGCTTTCGAAACCGAGGCAGACCCTCTTCTGCCTGAAACACAAGATGGGGGTGGAGCATTTGCCGGTGAGAAGAAAGGAGACAATGAAGAGACTCTACCTTTAGAGGAGACTCAAAACATCGAAAAAGAACAAGAAGAGCAAAGAAATGAACAAGAACCTCCGGAGGAATCTGAAGAGGATGATCCCCAAGAGGAGCAAACCGACGATAAATCCGATGACACGGAACAAGGGCCTGATGAAAATGTAGGTGGAACAGATCCCGGAGATACCGGTGGTGGTCATAGCGACTCCAACACGGATGGAGAAGGGATTGCAGGAGATGACGGAAATGGAACCGGTGAAGGAGAGGGCACACCGGGCACCGGAGATGATGATTCTTTAAAAATAGTCACGGATCTGCGTTCACAACAGATCACACGCACGGAGCTTCCGGACGGCATCTTCAAATTTTATGCATATCCTTCTAAAGATGATGATGATCTCAGCATAAAGGTCGTAATTAATAATTCCTCAACACCTTTTAACGGTTCTGTGATAAACAGCACTGACGGAATTAATTACGAAGCGGCTCTTATGATGAATGAGACAAATATCTTCACTTTGTATCTGAAACAAAATGAAGTAAACGTCTCTTACGTGCGTTATTACGTACGGTATGAAATGGAAAAGGCGGATGAGGACAATCCGGAGGTAGGTGAGCACCCTCCGACCATTGTCACGAACCTGGACGGCTTTACCGGCGTTATGGAGACTCAAGGTTTTGTCTTCTGGGTCAGTGCCCGGACCAACCCGGATGGAAGACCAATCTACTCTAATTGTATTGAAGTTTGGCTTAACGGCGAGCTGATTCCCAAACACACCGGAGACATCAGACCGGAATATGAATTATATTTTGAGCCTCCTAATGTCGGCGATTATGCACAATATACAGTGAAAGTCAGAGCGTGGGATGACAAGGGTAATTCCACCATGAAGATATATACCTTCGATTATCATACTATTTCCGAAGGTGACTATCTGGGAAATGTGACGATTACTCTCGATGCCACTACTGTCGGCCTGGGGGTCATTGATTACGCGACTTATGAGATTTTTCAGGGAGATACAGTGGCGGATGTGGTCATCAAATTCCTGGAGGAATACGGATATTATGCTATTTACGACGGATCGGCAACGGTAGGCTTCTATCTGAGACGAATTGAGCGCGGTGATTTGTGTCGGGGAGCAAAAGTGCCGGATAATCTTTGGAAAATGATTCTTCGCGACGGAATTACGCTTACTTCTCCTCCTCACCGCGACTCGCTTGGCGAATATGATTACACTATGGGTTCAGGATGGATGTATTCCATTGACGGGAGTGTGTATCCCGGAAGAGGAATGTCAAACTATCAGGCCTATAACGGAATGACCATCTCTCTGCGATTTACACTTTCCTATGGTAAGGATATCGGCGGATATGATGCCACCGGCGGAGGATACGGCAGCCTTTCCAGCTACTGCGGTGTCTGGATCAACAACGGCTATGTGCCGTTGGGACATGATTTCATAGAGACAGATCGAGTTGAAGCAACCGAAACCCAAGACGGCTATATAGAATATACTTGCTCAAAGTGCAACGAAGTGATGCAGGAGATACTTCCTATGACAGGTGAACCGGAAGAGCCGGAAACCCCCGGAGAGCCGGAGGAACCGGAAGAACCGGAAACCCCGGAAGAGCCGGAGGAACCGGAAGAGCCGGATGAACCGGAGGAACCGGAAGAGCCGGATGAACCGGAGGAACCGGAAGAGCCGGATGAACCGGAGGAACCGGAGGAACCGGAGGAACCGGATGATGAAGGCGGAGAATAAATGTATGAATTTATAACCAGATCTTTAATAATAATTCTTTGTTTCATCATGCTGCTTGTTCCTGCACAGGCAGATCATTTAGACAATATTGATCAACTGGTCTCTGACACAAGTGCGGGACTCAGTGCTTTAGGCGGCAAAACAGGAACACTGATGAGCAAAGAAGAGGATTTTCCTGCGGGAACTTCCGTCTGTGACTGGACGGCTATCGCTCTTGCTCTTAGTGGAAGTCAAGAGAATTATCCCCGATATCTGCAAAATCTACAGAAATATGTAGAAACAAATTACGAGAAAAACGGCGGTCTTGATCATATAAAATCAACCCCCTATCATCGAATTGCCCTGACGGCGCTGGCGCTCGGCTCAAATCCCCGGGAGTTCGGCACAAAGTCTGACGGAACGCCGATTGATCTCGTTGCTGACGGCACATACGCTTTTGCAGGAAATTCAATCGGTGACCAAGGACTTAACGGTTGGATCTATGCATTGATTACACTTGATGCTGAAAACACACAGATCTCGGGAGATGTAAAATTCACACGTGAGGACATGATACATGCAATTATTAGCGCTCAGGAACCCGACGGAGGTTTCGGTCTAATAAAAGGGAAATCCGATGTGGACATCACTGCGATGGCATTGCAAGCTTTGGCTCCTTATGCACAAAAGTATCCCTTGGTGGTCGATCATGCCCTTGCTTATCTCTCCGGTGAAATGAATGAAGATTGTCTGTACTCTGCTTATGGAACTGAAAATGCGGAAAGTTCCGCTCAAGTCATTCTTGCTTTGTGTGCATTAGGGATACAGCCTGAAACAGATATGCGTTTTTGTCGAGGCGAGAACACCTTGTTAAGTGGACTTAAGCGTTTTCACAAAGAGGATAATACTTTTGGACACACGCAGGAAGATGCAAAAGGAGATTTTCTGGCAACTGCCCAGGTACTGTTGGCATTGACGGCACTTCAAAAACTTTATAGCGGAAACGGGCGGATCTTCGATTTTACGGATTATACAGGCCCGAATCTGAAACCGGATCACGGCATACACTATGCAATAGCCCTATTTATACTCATACTAATTGTCCTTATCATAATCACCAGAAAGAGAAAAAAACATGCCCAGAATAACCGATGAAATTTTAACCGAAATAAATAAAGTCATTTTAGGTAAAGAACAACAAATCCGCAAAGTACTCGTAGCCATTCTTGCTCAGGGACATGTCTTGTTGGAAGATGTCCCCGGCACAGGAAAAACCACATTGGCAAATGCTTTTGCTAAAACGCTGGGTCTTCAAAATAAGCGTGTGCAGTTCACTTCTGACACACTGCCTTCCGATATTATCGGGTTTTCTGTTTTCGACAAAGAAAGCGGATCGTTGCAATATCAAAAAGGCGCTATAATAACAAATCTGTTGCTGGCAGATGAGATCAATAGAACCTCAAGTAAAACCCAATCCGCCCTATTGGAAGCAATGGAAGAAAACCAGGTCACAGTGGACGGGAAAACCCATATTTTACCTAAGCCTTTTATCGTGTTGGCAACGCAAAATCCGGTAGGAAGCGCGGGCACCCAGATGCTGCCGGCTGCTCAGTTAGATCGTTTTCTCATCAGGCTTTCTTTGGGCTATCCCGACCGGACAAGTCAAGTCATGCTGATGCGTGATCGTCATACAAGCAATCCCCTGGATCACTGTCGTACCGTCACGGATGTTCAAACACTGTTGAAAATGATATCGGAAGCTATGGAAGTCCATATTGCTGACAGTATTTATGATTATGTATCCGAACTGGCGGAAGAATCCAGAGCAAATCCCTATGTCCTACTGGGCATCAGCCCTCGAGGTGCGCTTGCCGTTTGCCGAGCTGCAAAGGCAAATGCCTATCTTGACGGCAGAGACTATGTAATACCCGATGATATAAAAGAAGTTTTTACAGATGTATGCGCCCATCGTATCATATTGGGCTCTAAAGCAAGACTTCATGAATATACTTCCGAGCTTCTTACAGAAGACTTGCTCAAGACAGTTGCTGAACCTGCACATCGAGAATTCAGAGTGAAATGAAACGGGACAGAGCCGGAGCAATCATACGGTATATTTTCACGCTTGCAGTTTTTGTTATATTAAGTCTCGCAATAGGAGATTGGCGACTTTGGGGAATTACAACTCTCATCTTATTGATTCCTCCAATATCGTTGTGTATAAATCTTTACGTTCGTAAAAATATCCGCTGCAGGATTGTGATATCTACAACGGCAACGAAAAACAGTCCATGTACAGGGTCAATCCTTTTGGAAAACAAGGCACTGTTTCCGGCATCAAAATTGTACTGCCGGCTGGGCGTTATCAATGACTTGACGCGTGAGGAAAATACTCTTGAATGTATTGTCGCCACTCTAGCGCCAAAAAAGAGCCGTAAACAGGATTTCCTTCTGGAAAGTACTCATTGCGGCAGAGTATATATCTATTTGCAATCTGTCCGGATTTTAGATTATTTCGGTTTGTTTGCATTAAAAGTACCGATAGAGGTCGGCGCCAGAATGACAATCCTTCCGGAGCTTTTCTTTTGCGATGTGATGGTTTCACCTACATACGCGTTTTCAGAAGATGATGCCATATCCTTAAAAGGTGACGACCGCTCAGAAGTATTCCAACTTCGAGAGTATCAAAGTGGCGACGACATCCGCCAGATCCACTGGAAACTTTCCTCCAAGCTTGACACATTGATCCTGAAAGATCCCGGTCAGAGCATCAGCCGATCCATATTGGTGTTTTGGGATAAACGAGATGCGTGCCCTCCTAAAGATATGGATGCAATGGCGGAAGTTACAGCTTCTGTCTGTCACGGCCTCTGCGATGCAGGCGCAGTATTTGATCTGTGTTGGACAGAAAAGGACGAATTGGAGTTGTGGCGTGTCGGAAATCTCGACGCTCTTCTACATTTGATACCGGCTCTTGCAACTCAAGCAGGAAGCTCCGATTGTCCTGATCCCGATATAAGTAAGTACGGGCAAGTCATCCACATTACCTCTCAAATCCCTGACAATGGATTAGAAGACAAAAGAATCTACCTGATTTGTACAGATAAAGAATATGAGGACGGGCAAAACATTGTATTTTCTTCTAAAGATTACAAAGAGAAACTTGAAAAATTGGAGATTTGAGCTATGAACAACAGTAGCAGTGGTCTCCGCATAACAGCACACCCTATTCGAAACAGTTCACAGTTTCAAAATGTCCTGGACGGGATTCCTATAAGCCTGATTCTGCTCCTTGGTTCGGCTGTGTCCATTTGTAATCATTTCCCATCGGTGCATATGCCATGGTGGGGAGTTTTTGCAATAATGTTTGCGTTCTCCGCTCTTCTATGGATACTTCAGTTGACTGAAAAAGGAAGATGGATTTCCTTTTCCTTCCTTGTCTTAATTCCGCTCATTTCCATTATCTTCCATAGACAAGTTCTTGAAGGAATAGGGTGTCTTGCCAATGATCTGATGAATCAGTTAACCCGTATAACAGGGCGGATCTATCCGGATCTTGCACTTTCGCAAGAAACATCGATACTGTGGGGCGTTGTTCCGATTATTGCAATTATCAGTGTGCTTTTACATTTGAGCATACAAACAGGAAGAGCCCTCTTTTTCCTGCCGGTTCTTCTTCCTGTTTATATTTCTACTCTGACGGGCTTTTCCTCTATAGGAGTGGATACCTTCCTGATTTTCTTAGGAGGCATTTTCCTGATAATAAGAAGAGCCGGTGCAGCGCATGATCAGGAATACCGAGGCACTCTTTCTCAGCTGTTCATATTGATTTTATGTGCCTTTTTAGCCATCGCAATAGGGTTCTTTTATGGAGACACACGTGCAAAAACAGAAAAGTGGGACAGGACGCTCCATAGCATTCTCTTCGATCAGGACAGCAATTCCATGCCCGAAGGCAGACTGCGGAATCTGAAAAAATGGCGCAGAAATGATACACAAGCACTAAAGATCACCATGTCAAAACCTCAAAAGCTGTATCTGCGCGGCCAAATATTTGAAACCTATTCCGGGATTGCCTGGTCACCCTTGAGTGCGCAAATCCGAGCAGAATATGAAGATCTTTTTTATCAACTCCATCAATCAGGTTTCTTCGGACAGAGCCAAATTGCCACAGCATCTACTTTTTTAACACACGCCGCTCCTGAAGAATTGACTATAGAAAATCTGTCCGCCTGCAGCGCACACGGCTACTATCCCTATGCTGTCTCAGGAAACGATATGCTCGATGCATGGTTGATCGGTGATGCATTGCTTCCTGTAGCTGATACGATGAAATATTATCCCGGCAGCGTGCCGGAGTGGTATAGCGTACAGCATTCACTTGCATCCGGTCAAAAAAGAAGTAATATTTCCCAGTACCTGCTTGCAGAACAGGCATACGAAGAATATGTGACAGAAGTGGATCTCCAGCTGACAAATGAAAGCTGGTCCGTATTAAATCGACAATTAGGAGAAGATCAAAGTCCAAAGACTCTTTCGCAGATTCGGGAGTTTATCAGATTATATCTTTCCGAAGCTCTGGTATATGACGAAGATGTCGCAACACTCAACGGCAACGGAGACTTCCTGCAGTACACTCTGGAGAAGAGCGGCAGCGGCTACAGCGTACATTATGCCACTGCGGCAACATTGATGCTCCGCTATTTTGGTGTGCCGGCAAGATATGTCGAGGGGTACTTTCTTCCTGAAGCAGAGGCGGCTGTCTATCAGCCCGGAGAAGAAATCTTTCTAAGTGAACACCACGCCCATGCCTGGGCGGAATATTACTTGCCCGGAGTCGGATTTATCCCCTTTGAAGTCACACCGGGATATATTGACGATGAAGAATTGGAATTGGGCAATGTTTTATCTCAAGATCAACAGACATATTCAGCAGATCATCTGAAATATGCACAGGTAGAGCAACCTGAATCAATTAAAGAACCGAAACAGGATCGCTTTTCCTTCTCTATGAAGCCCATCTATCTGCTTTATATCAGTATCGCATTACTTCTCTTACTTGCCCTGATGATCATTATAAAGCGAAAGAAATTAAAAAATGCTCTCGCAGCCATTTCTATGGCGCCGCACCGCGACGCCATAGCCATGAGATTCGGTTATGCGCTCAGGTTGCTTGAATGCTGTGAAAATGCACAAATCGACGAAAATCGACGAGCTGAAGAACTGAATCGAGAAGCACTTTTTAGTGATCACGAAATGACCGCTCAACAACGCAGGGAAATGGATGAATACGCTGACTGCGTTCTGGGCGAATGTAGAGATAAGTGGACGTTTTTTGACAAACTTCGTTATCGACTTTGGGATTGTCTGTATTAGGAGGAACCAAAATGAAAAAGACATTTGCATTCATATTAATTAGTCTAATTTTGATTTTTACTGTACCTATACCGACAACTGCCGCACCACAGTACAGTTTTGTGCTGACAGCGGCTACCGCTAAATCCATTATCATCGAACCGGTATATATTCCATATACATCCGGCCAATCGATCAAAGAAGCTTTGCTGTCATCCGAACATGACTTTGTCGGTTTGGAGCAGGGTTTCATCTACGAAATCAACGGCGTGGTCGATAACTTCATCATGTTTTATGACGATGGTGATTATGATCTGGAAGCGGATGCGGCAGACATTACGGCTTTGTGTATCGGCGTTTCTTCACAATATTCAGAAGAGTTGCTAAGTCTGATCAAGAGAATGGCACAGTTCCGTGAAATGGGCAATGTTCAGCAATATCCTGCCGCTCAGGATGCCTATCAACAAGGACTCGCCGCAATCCGCAACGCTGATGCCGCAACAGCGGAAAACATACTGGAAGAACTCAATCAGGCAATCAGTGAATATGAGGCCATCTTCCAAGGGGACAAATATACCCTTGCCGTTTCTGCCCTCCAGGGGAATACACCCCTGACTTCTCCCCACATAATGCTGACCGATATCTACGGGAACGAGACAAATGTCGTCGGAAAAACCGTTCAAGTTGTAGCGGGAGAATATGATTTTCGTATCTCAGACGGCGGTCATAACCGCTCGGAAGGGAAAGTGACGATTACCGAAGATACCCTCCTAACTACAATTCTTCCACATGGAGAATGGTTCGGGGATATTAAAATTTTAGACAAAAACAGAGAACCTTATTCCTATATACAAGATGTACCGACTCATACTGCTGTGTATCAGATTCCCGATATAGCCGGAGCAATAAGTCATCTGTATCTAAATGTGGAACAGGGAGCCGTTCCGAGCTCTTCCCATACGAAACTCAGAACTATTTATACAGGTACAAACGGAATCGATTATTCCACCATCTCCAGAAGCTGGGAAAGTAGTCAAACTGCGCTGAATTATCTGGTAAGACAGGGTATGGAGGATACAAACTTCTTATTGGAGGCGCAATATCTTGATGAGAACGCTCATCTCAGGATACAGAGCTATGAAATAAGTATTGAAAGGGTCCCTACTCTGGCCTCTCTTGTTGTAAGTGCAGAAGGCACTATCCTTCCTCTTGAGTATGATCCCCGGGTTTTCAGTTATTCGGTTACAACTGTTTCCGATTATCTGGACATTTCCGCAGAGCCCTTTGGAACAAATTACACGGTTACAGGAACGGGAACCATCGCTTCTACCGGCACTCATACTGTCAATGTATCTTTCGGTAATAGAAGCACCAATTATACACTGGATATTACCAAGAAAGATTCTGTTGACGTAACGCTGACAATCCCTGCCGGGGTAAGCGTTCAGGTTGAAAACAGCGCCGGCAGTCAAATCGCTCCCGTCAGCGGAGTTTATCATCTTATCCCCGGCGAAAGCTATACTTACCGAGCAACAAAAGCTGATCATTATCACACGGCGTATACTTTTGTCGCTTCTGACGGCCTGAACATCCATGTCGCATCTCCTATAACCGCAGACTGGTTGGAGGATATAGCCTTATACAATACCGGCAACCCTTCCACTCGTCTAAAATATGAACGTGTCGATGACTTTTCCGATGTTCACCGCTATACATTTGAGGTGTCGGATTCTAACAGCTCGGTATATATACAAGCGACCTCTGACTATACGGTAACGGCAAATTATAAGACGCAAACCACATATCCGCCAACCCATGCAAATCCAAAATCTATCCTCGTTGACAAATCAGTCAACCCTACAGGCGATGCCAAAATATTAACTCAAACTGTGTGTAGAAGCGGTTATAGTAACACTATTAATCTGCGTATTTCCAATAACTCCAATGATATTATGTACTATCAGGATTACATTCTTACTCTGGCAAGAAAACTTCATTTGGCAGACTTCTCCGTGGCCGGTTCAGAGGGGGAATTGATATTCCTGGATCATCAAGGGGGTGCCTGCAACTTTGATAGAGATATAACTTCTTATCAAGTAAACGTAAATCGGGACGAGGAAGTTCTATTTCTAACCGGCTCCTTCCCCAATGAATTGGATACAGATATTACCGATTGCTGTGGCGGCTACTTTGCCTTTATTAACGGTACCCGATACGACACACTTGAAAATATAGCAATTCCTCTTAACGGCGAGCAGAATACAGAAACCATTATTGTACAAGTCTGCCATGAAGAGGACATTTCGATTGCTACTTCATATACTTTTACCATCCAAAAAACCGATCCTGTAGCCATTACCTTTGAAACCGATCCCGTCAACGCAATTGTATATCTGACAAATGACCTGAGCGGAAAGCGCGTATTTGGTAGCGAGGGCGTGTATTTCCTGACTCCGGGCGGCAACTATTCTTATACGATTACTTGTGCGGGCTATCAAGGGATTACAGGAAATTATACTGTGCCCGATGAAAATGCAGTTAAAACCATCACATTGACAGAGGCTCCGATCAACACGAGTCTCCAACAGCTCGACTCCTTCTGGCCCCATCTACGCCAAAACAATACCAATAACGGTGTTATCCATACAGCTACACCGATTCAAGATGATGAAGCGCTTCTGTATTGGGCAACCAAAATCGGTGACGGTTATGATAAGAACGCCTGCGGCTGTCCTATCTTAGTGGATGGATACTTGTATACTTATGCAGGTACTACTCTATATAAAGTGGACACTGTTTCCGGTGCTATTGTCGCAACCGGCACAATGGTAAACAGTTCCAGTTTTGCCATTAACCCGCCCACTTATGCCGACGGCATGATTTTCATCGGTCTTGCAGACGGAACTGTGCAGGCGTTTAATGCCGCAACATTGGAGTCTCTGTGGATCTATAGAGATCCGCTTGGCGGTCAGCCCAACTGCTCCATCATTTATCACGACGGCTATGTCTATACCGGTTTCTGGGTAGGTGAAATCAGTCAGGCAAATTTTGTATGTCTCAGCGCGACAGACGAAGATCCTTCCCGTGAAAAAGAAGAAAAACTTGCCAGCTGGCGATATACCAGTCCCGGAGGATTTTACTGGGCAGGTGCTTATGTATGTGATGACTATCTGTTAATCGGCACGGATGACGGAGCTTCCGGCTATACCAGCGGAAAAGCTCGACTTTTGAGTTTTGATCCGTTAAGCGGAGAATTGCTTGATGAATGGAAAATGAACGTAACCGGTGATATTCGCAGTTCCATCACCGCTTATAACGGAAAATATTACTTCACGAATAAAGGCGGCTACTTCTTCGAAGCGGATATTAATTCTTTCGGCGAAATTCTCAATATTCGAACTTTGAAGTTATATAACTACGCTGACGACAACAATGCTCCCCCCATGAGCACATGCACCCCTGTCATCCATAACGGCAGGGCATATGTGGGGGTGTCCGGAACAAGTCAATTCGGTGCTTATAGCGGCCATAATATAACTGTCATCGACATTTCTGATTGGGAGATCGCCTACACAGTCAGAACACATGGGTATCCTCAAACCAGTGGCGTTCTGACAACAGCTTACGAAGAAGAAACCGGTTATTCCTATGTATATTTCTTTGACAACTTCACGCCGGGCAAATTGAGAGTATTAAAAGACAGACCCGGTCAAACTGCCGCTGATCCCATTACCATTGAAACCTATTTGGATAAGGGAACCTTAAAGACCTATGAAACCGCATATGTTCTCTTCACACCGGTTGGAGAACATGCTCAGTATGCGATCTGCAGTCCCATTATGGACGAGTACGGAACGATCTATTTCAAAAACGATTCAGCGCACTTGATGGCTGTGGGAAGCACGATTGACAGCTTGGAAATCACGCACGAGCCCGAAAAACTGACATATCAAAAAGGGGAGGTGTTCAATTCAACCGGACTTCAGGTGATCGCCCATTACAGTAACGGTACCCTGCGAAATGTGACTGAATACCTTACTTGGTCTCAAGAGCCGCTTACTTTGGACGATGCGGATTTTGCCATCACAATGCCACATGTGTTATATCAGAACCTTGAAGGAGTTGCCGGTGTAGACTATCCCGCCCCCTTCGTGATTCTCACACTGACGATTGAAGATGATATTGCCTACGGTGATATTAACGGTGACGGCTTCATCAATATAGGGGACGTGTTCCGGATTTTAAACCATATTACAGGTAGTGAATCATTGACAGAAACCGAGCTGCAAGCCGCAGACGTTTCAGGAGACGGTCTCGTCAATATGATGGATATCATGCTTGTGCTTGAATACATCAACGGGAACATCGACATCTTTCCGGTAGAAACGCAGGAATAACCGGTAGGCAGGCTGATAAAAATGATGGCAATGAAGAAAATACTATACTGTATCTTAATTCTATCCCTACTTTGTGTTGGTTGCACAAATTCGGATATACATGTCGTTGATATCGACGGTGATGGAAAATTAACCTGTTCACTTGAGATCCGCTGCGACACCCTCTTGGGAAATCTGGATAAAATGAGTGAAGGCAAGGCGGCTCTGGTTCCNATCGACGGTTGTCTCTTGGAAAAAACAGAANTCGTATTTACAGCCGGTGATTCCGTCTTTGATGTATTCCGGAGAGTACTTCGCGAAAATAATATTCACTTTGAATATGTTGACGCACGACTCTACGGATCAGTCTACATTGAGGGTATCGGAAATCTCTATGAATTTGATTGTGGTCCTCAGTCAGGCTGGATGTTCAGTGTAAACGGCATATATCCCGGTTTGGGTTGTTCCAAGTACACCTTGGCCGATAGAGACATCATCGTCTTTAATTATACTTGCAATCTGGGTGAGGATTTAGGAGTTAAACTTGAAGAATGATTCGTTCAGCGGATTCCATCCGGTAGTAAATCTTAGTTTTTTCGCAGCGGTTTTGACAATGACGATGTTCATTATGCAACCGATTTATCTGCTCATCTCCCTCTTTGGCGCCTGCACATATCTTTTGTATTTGCAGGGCCGAAGAGGAATGTTGCGCCAAATTGGATATGTTCTGCCGATATTACTGCTGATGGCAATAATGAATCCTGTCTTCAATCATGAAGGAACGACGATTCTCTGGTATTTTCCTAACGATAATCCGCTGACCTTGGAGGCGATCGCCTACGGCCTTGCCGCTGCAGTCATGATGGCTGCATCGATCGTCTGGTTCAATTGCTGCAATATGGTATTTACCTCCGATAAGATCATTTATCTGTTTGGACGAATCGCCCCTTCCATGTCTCTACTCATCTCTATGACATTAAGATTTGTGCCCCGATTCAAAACTTTTTTGCAAAATGTTCTATTCGTGCAAAGAGCCATGCACAAACCGGAAAACAATCGGCAAAAGCTACAGCAAGCTATGTCCGCCTTTTCTGCAACGGTCAGTTGGGCCATGGAACATTCTATTGTCTCTGCGGACTCTATGAAAAGCAGAGGGTACGGCACAACAGGCCGAACCGCCTATTCTATATATCATTTTGAAAAGCGCGACGGTATCGTTTTGGCCGTCTTGAGTTTGCTGCTCATCGGAGCCCTCGTCCCTCATTTAAAAGGTTGGATAAAATGGGAATACTATCCCTCTCTGACAGGAACATTGACAGAGCCTTTACAGATCTTTGCCTATCTGTGTTATAGCGGAGTTTGCTTGATCCCCTTGGTCTTAAACTTTATGGAAGATTATAAATGGAACTCTTTGAAATCAAAAATTTAAGCTTTACATACCCTGAACAGGAAATGCCTGTGCTTCTAAATGTTTCCACGACACTTAAGCAAGGTGATTTCGCTGTTCTTGCCGGCCCCTCAGGCTGTGGAAAGACCACCATGTTACGCCTGCTGAAAACTGTCCTCGCTCCCCACGGAAAAAGAGAGGGAGATATTCTCTACCATGGGATTGCGCTCAATGAAGTGGACCTCAAAGCGCAAGCGGCAGGAATCGGCTTTGTGCTGCAAGATCCGGAAAGTCAAATCGTGACGGACAAGGTATGGCATGAGTTGGCCTTCGGACTGGAAAGTCTGGGGATAAATAATGCCGCTATCCGCGGCCGTGTTGCGGAGATGGCAAGTTTTTTCGGTATTCAAAATTGGTTCCACATGGAGGTGAGCAGACTCTCCGGCGGTCAAATGCAACTCCTAAACTTGGCTTCCGTCATGGTCATGCAGCCGGATATTCTTATTCTAGATGAGCCGACCAGTCAGCTCGACCCTATTGCCGCCACTGATTTTCTTCAAACTCTGAGCCGTATTAATCGAGA
>JGI24710J26742_10002804_pt1 | contig 15180 bp, 11 predicted proteins | sample BioPla2DNA2_FD_26742 | JGI IMG/M metagenome (IMG submission 26742) | reverse complement strand
TATTCTGTATTTGATATGCTCTATCAACATTACACTGATGCGAGAATTGCATTTTTAAGAAAGCATTCACGAGTCTCAAAATATGATTCTGAAAATCTAATGTATGGTGCAATTGTAGATATATTGAAAAGTCGTCCTCAGCTATCTCTAAATGTAATATGCCATCAGCCGCTCAATATGTTAATTAGAGATCCTAAGCACTTAAATGATGAAGAGTGTCGTTATGCTATGAATACTGCAACCCATGTGGATTTTCTTATTTATAATCGTATTACTAAGAGAGCTGTCCTTGCAATAGAAGTGGATGGATTCCATTATCATAAGCCTGGTACAAGGCTGTATGAACGCGACCTCATGAAAGATCGTATATTAGCTCTCTACGGTATCCCACTGCTAAGATTTCCTACCAATGGCAGCAGGGAAATTGAGCAAATCAAACAGGCTTTGGATAAGTATGNGAAAAGTAGATAAAAAACCAACTGCTTTGTCCACAATCTATAAATTTCATGCTTAATAATTGTACGCAACTTTAAATAAATGGCTAAAACGAGGAATCCTTTCTCTTTGTTCGGTATAACTAAAGTAACAATAAATAGTCAACTAACAAATAGAGGAGGATTCCTTGTGTTACTCTATATTATCAAGAACCCTTGTAGTAGTTTACTTTTCTCGCAACTCTTTACTAAGATTCATATAGAAATCAAATTTCTCTTTAGACAGGTTTTCGGGCATTGACCCTGATGAATCCATAAATATATACCCGCCACCTTTTCGCCCAGTGCTTAAAACATCCTTTAGGGCCTCTTCCATTTTTTCTTCATTCCATTCAAAGAAGAATTTATTAAGACCGCCCACGAATGTAATCCGATCTCCATATTCTTCTTTTAAAAGCTCCAAGTCCATATTTTCGTAAGGATCCATTGGATCAAGCATATCGATTCCAGTTTCTACTATTTTGCCAATTATTTTGTTTATATTACCATGACTGTGCATATGAACATATGCTCCATATGAGTGACAAAGATCTGCAAGCTCCTTATGCCACGGGAAGAAAAATTCTTCGTACAAATCAGGAGAAAATAGAAGACTGTTACCACTACCCAGATCATCGCAAAAAACAATGCAATCTACGCCGCATTTTAAAAGGCTTTCAGCTGCATTAAGGTTAAATTCTCCAAGCTTTTTCATCATTAGCTTAACAAAGTCGGGTTCTAAAAGCAGATCCACGAGAATTTTATCATATGGGCATAAAAAATAATGGAGCCCTGAAAAAAAGCCATTAATATTACCGTATGTAAAATATCCCTTATTTTTATAAAACTCTGCTTCTTCACGAATGCCCACATATCTTGAAGAGTCAAGAGCATCTGGAAATTCAAGATTTTTAAAGGTCTCTATCGATTCACCTTGGTGATCAAAATATCGCATAAAATGAGGATTTAATCTCACTTCTTTTTTAACGCCGGTTTCATAAATTGAAATAGTATAGTTGTCACCTTTTTCGATAAGTTTTTCCATAAACTCACCCGGACCGCCATGTCCTAATGAAAAGCTACCTCCTTTGCCCACTCCAATAACGTAACTGTCAACTTGTTCAGCAAATTTTATCTTAAGCTCCATGTTGAGCTTATCAGCTGCTCCCTTTTTGTATTCAAACTCTGGCAGTATGTCGGTGGGAACATTGTTTTCACCAATTAATCGTTTGGCAGTACTAAGGTTTTCAAACCCCATAGTCCAAAGGGGAACAATATTTTCTTCATGGTTCAAAGCTGAAAGTACTAAATCTCTCTTATTCACAATAAAACTCCTTCAAATATAAATAGATACTAACTATTATGCTATCCTTTTACAGCTCCTTCCATTAAACCTGACATAAATTGCTTGTTTGTAAAAATGTACACTGATAGAACAGGAATAATGGCAAGCGATGCGCCTGCAAGCATGATATGCCATTCTGCTGCGGCCCAGACAGAATATTTTAGTTGAACAACAGCAACTGTGAGCGTAGTCAGCTTCCTATTGGACATAGTAAGTATTAGGCTTGTAATATAGTCATTCCACGTATTGCGGAAAGTGAAAAGAGCAACGACACCAAGAATGGGTTTAGTTAACGGAAGAATAATTTGTCCGTATACTCTGAAAATACTGCACCCATCAATAGTTGCTGCTTCGTCAAGTTCCCGGGGTAAACGCTGTACAAATCCCATTACCAAAAAAACATTCGTAATTTGACCACCTGTTAATACAAGTATTAGTGACAACATGGATTTCTCCATACCGATTTTTGATAGCATATTCATAATAGGGTAGAGAGCTACAGGACCAATAGTGACAAACATCATTGCTTGATACGTGCTTAACATAAGCTTTTTACCTGCAAACTTATATCTTGCAAGAACGTAACCCGAAAGAGAGGAGGTCAAAACCGCAATTGCCATTGTAGCAGAACTTACGATTAAACTGTTCAAACCATATTGAAAAAAATTGGCGTCCTTAAAAGCTTTTATATAGTTTACCCATTGAGGATCCTCAGGTAATATAGATTTACCTAATGTTAGCTCCGCATTTGTTTTGAGGGATCCCAGTAACGTATATATAACAGGATACAATGTAAATACAAATAATGATATGAGTAGTAACCACGATAGAACTTTTAGTATAGTTACAAATGCTTTCTCCATATAGAATCTCTCCATTTCTCCGCTGCCGCCTGCGATACAACCAATAAAAAATTGATAGGGTAAAATAGTTTACGGCTTATAATAATGGTGCTTAATAAATTTCATCAAGTTTTCTAGAAAATCGTAGAAAAGCAATGGTTATTATACCGACAATGCACGCTGAAACAAAACTCACTGAGGCTCCGTAACCAAACTGGGTTGATACTAAGGAACCTGGTGAAATCGGGAAGAAAAACTGATAAGCATAAAGGAACATTACCATAGTAGAATTTATTGGTCCTCCTTCAGTCATAACCATAATGCTACTCATATCTTGAAAAGCGGTAACTATAGCAATCATCATTATCATTTTCAAGACTGGTCCTAACATTGGAATTGTTATACAGAAAAGCTTTTGAGTGAAATTTGCGCCTTCTATATCCGCACTCTCATACACTTCGTTTGAAATACCCTGTAATCCAGCAATAAAGTAGATCATGTAATTTCCTATTCCACCCCATACGCTTGTAATAACAATTACCTTCATAGCGTTCTTGGCACTTAACCAATTGATTGGTTGATCTATAATGTTTAGGGTCATTAGGTATTTGTTTATCTCTCCATTATAAGCGTTAAATAATAAGTAAAAGACTAATGCCATGACAGCAGAACTTAAAATTGTTGGCATAAAGAGTATTGCACGGAATGCACCTACACCTTTTAAATTTTTCTTTGTAAGCATCATAGCTGCGAAAAAAGCTAATGGTAATACTAAAAGAATTTTACCACCAGCATAGACAAGTGTATTAATAACAGACTTCCAAAAGATTGGGTCCTTTGTAAATATCCGCCTAAAATTATCTAGTCCTATAAAAATCGGTTCACCGGTNCCGGGACCACCATACTGATAAAACATAAATCTTATTACCCATATGATAGGGTAAACAGATAATGTGAAAAACAATATTAAATTAGGGGAAAGCATTAAATAGATTTGTCCTTTTTGTTTAATTTTGTTTTTGCTTATCATTGATTAAAATCTCCCTTTAAGAGTAGTAACTGATACGGTGTTTTCGCACCGTATCAGATTAAGGTATATATTGCTTTACCTTTTTAGCCTTGTGGGTTAGCAGGATCAAAGTTTGGAATTTGAATCTTGTTGCCAATGTTACTATCTATACCTTTTTGATATGCTGAATTATATCTGTTTGTCAGGTCTTGCAAACTCTTATCTATATCTCCCTTTCCAAAGATCAGTTCCATAAATGTCTGATACTGGTCATTACCTTCAACAATCACTGCTTGATCATTAAGTTCATGTGGGGTTGCTGGCCAGAACTTATCTTTATCGCCCAAAAGTCCCTCTTCTTTTCCTATCAAGATTTCAGGAACTTCTACTTTTGATTTTAAATCATCAACAATCGTGCAGCCTAGTCCAGCCTCATGATAACCTTTTACAAAATCATCACTGTAGAATAGGTCAACGCAAGCTTTCCAAGCTAATTCTGGAGCCTCACACCTCTTTGTAATCATAAATCCTTTATACGGTTGGATAGATTGAGAAGCTTCTTGAGCCCCGTCCAAGATAGGTAGCTGAGCAATATTCCAATTCTCATCAGTGGGGAATTGATTGGCATAAACACCGGGGTCAGCATGAGACCATGAAATATACATTCCTATCTTACCATCTGCAAACTGGGTTCTTAATGGATCGATATCAAGGGATTCACAGCCTGGGAATGCGATATCTGTTGTGAAAATTTCTCTGAATTCTTCTATAAAAGGAGCGTAAAATTCAAAGTCATATGTACCAGTACTAAAATCAAAGCCTTGTTTAGGACCACCTGAGCGTTGTACCATAAAATCAAGGGAGCGTCCAAGGGCTGAAGCAGGGCTTTTTAAATTCATTGCAAAGCCATAAATACCTTCGCCTTTTAATGTATCAGTTATCTTTTTAGCTGCAGCTGTCATTTCTGAAATGGTTTTTGGTGGTTCGCTTATACCACATCTTTCGAAGATATCTACATTATAGAATAGTCGACCTGTACTACCACACATAGGGAGATAGTAGAATTTCCCATCTATTGCATTGGAGCCTTCTGCAAGTAGACCACTATATCTTTCTTTTTGTTCAGCTGTCATATAATCATCAATACAAACGTACTGGCCCTGGTGAACATATTTGACAAAAATGTCGGTATAACCTGATATTGCAACAAGATCTGGTCCACTGTTTGTTGCATAAGCCATGTCTAATGCCTGTTCGTAATTATCAGTATACATCTGATAATCTAGATATATGCCATCCGCATTTGTTTTATTATACTCATCAATTGCAGGTTGCATAAAAACAGCATCAGCTCTGTCGCGTGTCCAAATAACTAAATTGGTTTGATTTTCGCCAGCATCTGAAGGAGAAGTTCCTGAAGATGTGCTCTGAGAGGGGGTAGTATTCCCAGAAGCCTTATCCGACTGTCCACATGCTGTAAATCCCGTTAATAACAGTAGTACTAAAATAATTGACAATACTTTTTTCATTTTCTTACCTCCAGTTCATTATTGTTTATGGATACCCATGTACAGGTTTATTTTATGATCAATCGTAAAATAATAAAATTCAAAAAATGAACAGATATTGTTTAAAATTCATAGGATGGAGATTTATAATCCAAATAAATCTAATTAATGTACTAAAATAATCAATGATATATAACTATGTGGTATTACACATAACCTATTACCTCCAATTATAAGCTGTTTTTATTAGGTAACTTTGAGGCCAATGTTAGGTAGATAAATACAATAATCCCATCATTTGATTATTTGTTTGTCATCTATATTAGGTAAATCTAAATCATTCAAAAAATTTTTTCTGACTTCGGACGGTGTATAACCATAGTGATTTTTAAAACAGACAGAAAAATAGCGTTGGTTACTAAAACCAGTGAGTTCAGCAATATCCTGGATTTTTGCCTCGCTATTTATCAGAAGAGATATTGCTTTTTGCATGCGCATACGGGTCAGATACTCAACAAAAGATTCATTGGTTTGCTGTTTGAAAATTTGCCGGAAGTAATTTGAGCTTATATATAATTCAGAAGCCACATCGTCAATACTAAAATCAGGATTATGTAAATTGCTTTGAATAATATGCTTTCCTTTATTTACTAGAGCATTACCCTTTTCTTCATTTTGGTTTTTATAGATTTCAATTACACGACTGATATAATCTTTGAACCAGTCTATTGACTGTTCAAAGGCTTCTGATTGTAGCAGACTATTGAAATTCACTTCAAAACCTGTATTTAGATCTGTACATTTTTGAAGCTCCCAAAAAATAATTACAGAAAGTTCAAGCAAATAGGTCTTTATATGGTTAAACTTCGTACTTCTGTATGGCATCATCTTATCAACTAGTTGGTCAATCAATTTAACATACTGGTCATAGTTCTTATACTTGACACTTTGTAAAAGATTTGTTTCAAGTGCATTATTAACCTTAAATTCAATTTTTTGCGAAGGTAAGGTTTCTTCATAGTTTATTATTTTTCCAATGTGATTAGCTTGCTGCCCACAATTTAGAGCCTTCATTGCCTCTTTATATGAATCACGTATACCTATAACAGAATGATATTGTTTACCTAATGCAGCATATATGCTAAATGAATACTTACCAATACTTTGCACCATTTTGCTTAAAACAGTATTCATAATCCTGAAGAAAGCTGTAAGGTTACTATCCGAATAAACNGCTATCAATACAATGTCCGTGCTATTGATCACAATATTAAATATTTTAATATCGTTAGGGAAAAGAATATCAGAAACTTCAGCAATATAATCGCTAAGGATGTCTACAAAGTTGTGTTTTGTGTTGATGACAGCTCCAGCTTCTACCCGTATAACTGCGGTAGTATAAGCAGCACCATTTAAGTCTATGTCAACCATGCGTGCACGTTCCATAATGCGTTCTTCTTCAAAACATTCATTGATCAAAGAGTAGAAAAACCGTTCCCGCAAGACTGGTAAGTTTTTTTGGTGTTTATCCATTAAATTATTGATATTCAATAAAAATTGTTTGTTTTTGTTTAGAGAATCAATTAATTTTGATATGAGTTCCTTAAGTTTAGCTGGTAAAATAGGTTTGCTCAGGTAATCTTCCACACCCAACCTTAATGCATTTTGGGCATAGTTAAAATTTCTATGTGCACTAATTATTACAATTTTAGGTGTATAACCACTCTGATGTAGCTTCTCAGTTAGTTCAAGCCCATCACATAGAGGCATAGCGATATCTGTTAATACAATATTAGGATGGTGTTGTTCATATAACGAAAATGCCTCTAATCCGTTTGTTGCAATCCAAATATTATCTAGTTCTTCGAAATTTTTAATCAGGAAGTTTCTGATTCGTTCACATGTTGCAACGTCATCATCTGCTATTATCATGCTGTACATGAAAAGCCCCCTTTTTTGTATATTTCATCTCTGTATAAACTTTAGTTGTTTTATTGCTTCTTACTAGTAAGGTATCACCTAGAATTCTTTATTTTTATAATTTCATTTACATTATCCCTTTGCGTACTACTATCGATATACTGTTCAATCCTTGGTATCCGGATTATTGCCTTTGTTCCTTCTGTAACCTGAGTATCATACTGAAGTCCGTACTGTTCACCAAAATAGAGTTTAATGCGCTCATTGACATTATATATGCCATAACTGTCATGAGATATAGAGCATTGTTTATTGAGTTGATTATTTATATCTTTTATTCTTCCAAGAGGCATTCCCTTACCGTTATCGTAAATCTCTATTAGAATATCACTATTTATTCCAATATTTTCTGCATAAACTTTGATAGTGATCTGGTTACTTTGTTCTCGTTCAAGAGTTGTTTTTTTTACTTGAAAACCGTGATAGATTGAGTTTTCAACTAAGGGTTGAAGCACAAGTTTAACAATGAGATAATCATTTAAACTCTCATCAATATTAAAGTTGGTTTGTATCGAATCACCATAACAAATTTTCTGAATAGCCATGTAGCTTCTAACCTGTTCAATTTCACTACCAATAGTGATGATAGTATCGCCGCCATGTAGTCTGTTTTCATAAAAATTTGCTAATTCAACCGCTAGTAAGCTGATATCATCGCTCCTGTCTTCTGTAGAAAGCCATACAATAGAATTAAGTGCATTATATAAAAAGTGAGGATTGATTTCTGTTTGATAGGCCTTTAGTTCTGCCTCTCTTTTCATAATTTGCTCCTGTTTAACATTATCTTTCTCAATCTTTAGATGTTCAATGGTGAGATTTAATTTACCAATCAGAGAGCTGATTTGATCAACCATATAATTAAAACTCTTTCCCATGTTCATGACTTCCTTGTTACAATTGTAATCAAAATGGATATCATAATCACCTTCTGTTACACGAAGCATATAGTTACCTAAAATTTTAAGTGGGCGCACTATGCTGTTAGAACTTATGGTACTAATAGTCAAAGCCACAACAATTGTTGTAATAATAATTATAACGACTACGTAAAGGTCTTTTATTAGACTGTTGTCAATTATATTCTTATGTGCAATTGTTACAACACGCCATTCATTTCTTTTCAAAGAATTTTCAGATACTATGAATTCGTTATTAGAAATTGTGATTTTGTTATCTTCGGTAAAGTCCAACATTGAGATGTATTGTGATTCCATATTATTATTACTTGATACAATCAATCTTTTGTCTTGATCTGTTACAACAATGTCTACTTCATTCATTAGACTTTGAGATAAATAGGATTCAATGTTTTTGCTGCTTAGATTAGTTATTACAAAAACATCACCTGCATAGCCATTAATTTGAGCTCGAATTACTAAGGGGATAACGTATTCGGATTCCTTAAAAAGAGGATCCTTAATTTTTTTATGAGAATATATAATTGGACTACCATTTTGCACATACTGTTTGTATATGTCAGTATCTAAAAAATCAAAATCTGGGTTTGTCAATGAAAGATAATCGTAAAATATTCCCTTTGGGGTGTAAATATAGACAGAACTAATAAATGGATCAGACATTCTTAATTCAGAAATATATCCAATCACACTTGTAGCAGTTAGAGCATACTGGTTTTTATTATCACTAGTTAGATATTCCCTAAGTTGACTTTGAAACTGATTTCCACTCACAATTGAATATACGCGCGTGAAAATCGAACTGATTCTTTCGTCTAGGTAATTACTGATAAGAAAAGAAGTCGAATCCAGATAGCTGTACATATAGTTGCGTACATCCTGTGACTTGCTCTGATAATAAAAAGCAGAAAACATCCCAGAGAAAAAAATCGTTAATAATAAACTTAAAAGGATAATACTACTCCTTAAAGAAATCTTATATTTTAATTTTCCCTTTTTCATAGTAGACCATCCATATTTTACTCGGCAAGATATTGATAATCCAATTTTAACCTGTATGAGATTCAAAGACAATAGTAAAGAGCATTAACGCTTAATAAACTGTGAATATCAAACACAAGTTATGTATTTTTTGAATTGTATTAATATACAGATAATTATAATCTTTACTCATTGAATAGTATTTTTGTGATTAATGCAAAAGTAGGGAAGACAAATGACAAAACTTCAATTATATTTAGAAGATCTCGAAAACCGAATTGATGCAGATGAAGAAGAGAGACTAGCATCAAACTGGCTTAAATTTGCAAACGGTGAGTGGCCATTAAATTATTTTAAACCTAAACGTAAAAAAAAGAGTGAAAGTTGTCTTAAGTGGCCTAAAGTGAGAATTAACGATGCGCTTGATAACTATGATGCCATGATTTATCATGAGCTTTGTCGTGCTAATGAACAGTTACGTGACGGTGGCGGTGAACTATTGAGCTTCCGTAGCAATTATGGAACAGTAATTTTGCCTAGCTTATTTGGTGCCGAGATTTGTTTTATGCCATATGATAATGATATGTTGCCAAGTTCTAAACCATTAAATAACGCTATTGAGACGATAAAAGACGCTTTGAGTAAGTCCATTAACGTAAAAAGCGGATATGCACTAAAACCTTTCGAAGCAGCAGAACGTCTTAAAGATGTTTTGAAGGACTATCCTAAGTTATCTAAATATCTCTACATATATACTCCAGATACACAAAGTCCAGCAGCCATACTGGAGGCTTTGCTGGGAACCGATTACTATTATGCGTTTTACGATGCCCCTGACCTTGTTAGTGAATCTCTTGAATTGATTACTCATATCTTTATTGAATATATTAGAGCATGGCATGATAGTTTCCCACCTTTTGATGATAGTCACCAGGTTGATTGGGGTATGCTGCATAAAGGTCATTGTCTGATCAGAGATGACGCTGCTACCAACATTTCTGCTCAATTATTTAAAGAATTTCTTTTCTCACACGAGCAACGTATATTTAATGAATTAAATGGAGGTGCTTATCATTTCTGCGGGCATGGTGACCATCTTGCAGCTCATTTTTCAGAGCTTAATGGATTATATGCCGTCAATTTGTCACAACCCGAATTGAACGATATGAATATAATCTATAAGAATACAATCGAAAAAAACATACCCATCATTGGTATGGCCAATTCTGAGGTAAACAGATGTCTTCGAGAAGGTATTAACATGAAAGGTCTTGTGCATGCAGGTTTATCTATAGCTGCATGGTCACCTGATACTGAAGATGTACCCGATAATTATCTTATTTAGCTCGCAAAAGAAATTACAATTTAATAAGTATCCTGTGCCTAAAAGTTAGTATGTAATTTCTGAAGGGAAGAAAGATGACGAATGTACACCCCGTCTTTTAATATTTGTTTTTTGTGGTATAAATAGCATAAGAGAAACAATATATTTGTGCTGTCTCATATAAAATGAGAGTTTAGGTGTTAAAAACAAAAGTAGGTGTTAAAACAAAAAACAATTATAAGAAAGGGGTTAACAATATGCTATGGAAAGACAAATATGAACTTGGCGTTCCTCTTATAGATACCCAGCATAAAGAATTATTTAGGCGTGTGGAATCCTTTATGCAGGTGTTGCGAGCCGAGGATAACTGGGATGAGAAAATCCCCCAGTTAAACGAAACGCTAGAGTTTATGAAAAGGTACGTTGTAGAGCATTTCCGCGCCGAAGAAGAGTATCAGCAAAGTATTAATTATCCTGGATATGAAGCTCATAAAGAGGTACATAACGGTATGGTCGATTATGTGAAAGAGGTTTCCAAGCAATACGAAAACTCCAATTATGACGAACAGTTGATGCAACAGTTCGGGGGTAGACTCTTGGCGTGGCTCATAAATCATGTAGCAGCCGAAGATCAACGAATAGCTGATTACGCTCTAAAGAAAGGGNTGAACGGAAATGATTGATAAGCTTTATAAAACCTTTGTGGATGCGACACAGAATGTATTTANTTTGATGCTTAATCTTTCGGAAATTTCCGATCATCCATTAGAGAGTTTCGAATGTGAAGATGTACTTGAAGTTGCTATTGGGTTTGTCGGTGATCTTGATGGAGAGGTTATTTACCGCTTCCCAATCTCGACTTCTCTTAACATGGTAGAGATTATGAGTGGTATGCAGTTTGAACAAGTGGATGCTTTTGTGACCTCTGCCATATCAGAGATTTCGAACATCATCAGTGGTAATGTTCTTAATGCACTTTCATCAAGCGATTTGCAATGTAATATATTAACGCCAGTTCTACTTAAGCCCTATGAAAACTCTGAAGATAAAGAATATGATCTTAAAACCCACACTTGTATAAATACATCAATAGGTGAATTATGTATAGAAATAAGGCTAAATCGGATTGGATGACCTTTGGTTCACCACACAAACTTTATTGAATTGTTCTGCTCATTATGGTATGTATTATATGTAAGAATTTATTTACTAAAACAGCAAAGGTGGTATAAAAATGATTGGTGTTCGTGCTCATGACGTTGGGAAAATGCCCGTTAAAGAACTGGCAAAAGCAATTGCAAAGAAGGGATTTAGCTGTACCCACTTTGCTCCACAAAAGGCTATTACAGATTTTGATACTTCTCTTGGGAAGCTAAATCCCGGTATGGCAAGGCAAATAAGAGAAGCATTTTACAAAGAAGATGTTTTAATATCAGTTTTAGGCTGTTATATTAATCCGGTAGATCCTGACGAAAAGTTTAGAAGGGATTCTTTGGAGCGTTTCAAAGAATACATTAGGTTTGCAAGGGATTTTGGATGTAATATTGTTGCGACAGAAACAGGTTCATTAAACAGTGATTGGTCGTATCATCCAGAAAACAGCTCACCAAAGGCTTTTGAAAGAATTGTTGAAAGCGTAGCAGAATTGGTTCGTGAAGCTGAGAAGTTTGGTGTTATTGTCTGTATCGAAGGTGTAACAACACATACTGTATCAACTCCTCAAATAATGAAAAGAGTATTGGATCGAATAGATTCAAACAACTTACAAGTACTTTTTGACCCTGTTAATTTGTTAGCTGCTGATATGGTGGACCGTCAAAAGGAAATGATAAATGAAGCATTTGACCTCTTCGGTGATAAAATCTGCGTTGTTCATGCGAAAGATTTCATTGTTCAAGATGGAGTTAAAAAGTCTGTTCCAATAGGTGAAGGTGTATTGGATTACCCATTCTTCATTAAAAAATTGAAAGAACGTAAACCAGGTATTGAAATTCTAATTGAAGACTCAAAACCTGACACAATGGAAAATAGCATAAAATATATTGAGAAATTACTAAACAGTAATGATTAATAAAGTGTCATAGAATTAAGACCTAATTAAATCAAATCGAGGAATCTTAGAGTATGAACCAAAGATTCCTCGATGCCATACTCCCTAGTATGACAAAACGCTTTCAGTCGAGCTAAGCTATGTCATTCTAGGATGTGTTTTTTATAAGCATATGCAAATATGCACTCACTTTAGATATCAATGAATCATTGAATTACTTAGGAAAGGTATGACAAGATGACAAACAATTTATCTAAAAATNTATGGCAGGCCGATCTTGAAAATGGTTATTACAAAAATCCAATACTATTTGCAGATTACTCCGATCCGGATGTAGTTAGAGTTGGTGATGATTACTATATGGTAGCATCAAGCTTTAACTATATACCAGGGTTGCCAGTGCTGCATTCAAAGGATTTAGTGAACTGGGAAGTAATAAGCTATGTAGTGGATAGGCTACCATTTCCAAACTACGACAAGCCTGAATATGGCAAGGGAGTATGGGCTCCAAGCATACGTTACCACGATGATAAACTATGGGTATTCTTTGCAACTCCAGATGAAGGAATCTTTATGTCTACAACAACAGATCCTCATAAAGGATGGGAACCGCTAACCCATGTTAAAAAGACAAAGGGCTGGATAGATACTTGCCCCTTCTGGGATGACGATGGGAATGCCTACATTGTAAGCGCTTTCGCAAAAAGCAGAATAGGTTTTAAAAGTATTTTGCACCTATCGCGGATGAAGCCCGATGGAACAGCGCTACTTGACGAAGGTGTGCACATTTTTGATGGAAATCTTAATCATCCAACCATCGAAGGGCCTAAAATGTATAAAAGAAACGGATACTACTATATATTTGCTCCTGCAGGCGGGGTTAAACCAGGTTGGCAAACTGTTTTGCGTTCTAAAAACATATATGGACCATATGAGGATAGAATAGTTCTTCACCAGGGCAACACCAACATAAACGGACCTCATCAGGGTGGGTGGATAGACACAAAATCTGGACAAGATTGGTTCATTCATTTTCAAGACAGAGACGCATATGGCAGAATTACTCATCTACAACCAATGGAATGGGTTGATGACTGGCCTGTTATGGGTCAAAACATAGATGAAAACGGTCTCGGCGAACCTGTAGAAACATATAAAAAGCCTGATGTAGGCAGTACATTCCCAGTAAAGACACCGNCTACATCAGATGACTTTGACGAAAATGAACTGGGATTACAATGGCAGTGGAATGCAAACCCTCAAGATGACTGGTATTCATTTGAAAGACAAGGATTTCTACGTTTATTTGCACTAAATAACATGAATGAATCAGGATTATTATTCCGTGCTCCTAATATATTGACACAATTATTCCAAGCACCTGATTTTAATGCTTCAGTAAAAGTGGAGTTTGCTCCTAAAGATGTTGGGGACAAGGCAGGTCTTGTTATTTTGGGCGAAGAGTATACTTATGTTGCTATAGAAAAAACAGAAGAGGGAGACAAAATTACTTGTTACTATGGCTCCCATAGTGATGCAGAATATTCAGATAATGCTAAATACACAGAGCAATTGATTGATTCACAAACTGCAGAAGATCAAACTGTCATATTTAGTGTTGATGTAAAGTATGATGCACAATGTTCTTTTAAGTATAGTTACGACGGAAAAGACTTTAAGTCAATAGGTGGATCATTCAATGCCAAACCAGGCAGATGGGTTGGTGCAAAATTGGGTATTTTCGCCATGAACCAATATGCAGATAGTGATGGTTTTGCAGATTTTGACTGGGTTAGCGTAAAATAGTATTGTAAGAAAGGCGATTTAGCGACCATGGCATATTTTAATTTGCAGAAAAACAGTTATGCTTACAATTCACTCAAGTGCTTATGCAATTGTGCTGTAATAGCTGTAACTACGGTACCTATCGAGCGAACGGTTCACTCAAGTGCCTATGCAAGTTAAGAAATGTAAGCATAAAAATACAGAGGAGGAGTTTTAGATATGAGTTACACAACAATTTTTAACATTACAGATTTTGGAGCAGTTCCAGATGGAAAAACTCTTTGTACTGAAGCCTTTAGTAAAGCAGTAAGCAAATGTGAGCAAATGGGTGGGGGAACTGTATACGTTCCTGCTGGAACATTCTTTACNGGAGCTATACATTTGGTAAGCAACACAAACCTTTATCTTGATGCCGGTGCAACACTACTTTTCAGTCAAGATTTAGAGGACTATCCTCTTGTTAATTCCCGTTGGGAGGGTGAAGAAAAGCTAATGTATTCTCCCCTTATTTATGGCGATAATGTTGAAAATGTTTCGATAACAGGCTTTGGTATTTTAAACGGTCAAGGCGATATATGGTGGAAGCTTAATAATGAGCATAAACTAAAGTATCCACGCCCAAGGTTTATATGCTTTCAAAATAGTGAAAGGGTATTAATTGAAGGAATACAGATTATTAATTCCCCTGCATGGACGGTAAATCCAGTTAACTGTAATAATGTTACAATTAACAAAATATCAATAAAAAACCCTGCAGACTCACCTAATACTGATGGAATAAATCCAGATTCTTGTCGTAACGTAAGAGTATCAAATTGCTATATCAGCGTTGGGGACGATTGCATTGCAATAAAATCAGGAGTGGAACAAAGTAAGTATCGAATTCCTTGTGAGAATATTACAGTCACAAACTGCACCATGCTCTATGGTCATGGCGGAGTTGTTATCGGCAGCGAAATGAGTGGA
>JGI24710J26742_10002803_pt1 | contig 15181 bp, 11 predicted proteins | sample BioPla2DNA2_FD_26742 | JGI IMG/M metagenome (IMG submission 26742) | reverse complement strand
ACTGGGCAGTCATCGGCGAAGGGATCAGCTTCAGTGCCCGTGATGGCATTAATGAGGTTTTCGATGCCAGTATCGATGGCAACACCCTAAGCTCATTTTACGACCGGATCAACACTTATCCCCACATCAGGCACTGGTTCCCCACCGACGCCTTGAAACCGCTGGGTTTTGAAGCCCTGAAAAATGGCGCCAAGGGGATCCGGCCTCTGGGCAGGCTGGCTTTTGCCTGGCATTCTGCCAACATACTACAAGCCGTAAGGGATAACATAGGAAAATTGGATGTCAAGTTCAAGGTTGAGGGTGTTGATCTGGACGACAGTCTAGCCATCTACATCGTTGGCTCCCTGGCGGGGGGAACAGGCAGCGGAATGTTTTTGGAACTCGCCAAGATGATCAAGGCGTATTGGCCGGCCTATCCGGTCATCGGGGTGTTTTTCATGTCCGACATGTTTTCATCAGTGGGCGACAACCAATACAGGGATGCGAATTGCTACGCAGCCCTGCAGGAGCTGGATTTTTATCAAAACGCCAGCAACAAGCTGGATCCGCTAATCAGCAGGGAAAGGTCCATGTTCCAGTTCGTGACCGCTGCCGATGAACACAGGGATTTCAACCTTCCCCTTTACAGCAATGTTTTTCTGGTGACCAATGAGTATTTCAAGGCTCCCAGGGAAAACCTTTTTTCAGATCCTTTCGAGATGGTGTCGGAAATATTCTATTATGACTTTGACCACTCTGAATTCGGTGCCCAGAAAAGGTCGCGGACTGTAAACAGCAGTATTTGCGGCTCCCAGGCATCAGTGGAATACCTCATGCCCGACCCCGAGAACGGCCAGGATGTAAGTGTTTCAAGCACCTATCCCTCGGATTATTCGGCCTTCTCTTTGGCGGGGATTTTCCTTAACATCACCAAGATGAAGAACTGGGGGGCTTACAAGTATATTGTGGATTTGCTCTCCAACCTGTTGAAATCCAACCCTGCCAACCCGGACCTGTACGTGAACACCGACGGGACTTTTCGCATCCGGAAGCTGAATTTTGATGATCTGATGCGCGGTATATCCCACGGCAACGCGGCAAATTCCCTGATGAGCAGCTATATCGATGGTATGCGCTCGCGCAAGCAGGCGAAGCTGGACGACATCCTTTCCCGGATAAGATTTGACCATACCTCGGTGGACAGGGTGCAGTCCCTCTGCCAACAGCAGTTGGAAGAGCTGGACAGGTTTATCCAGGATGAGCAAGGCCACGCGGAGAGGGAACTGATTGTCCATGACAGGATCAGCGGAGCCACCCTGGAAAAACTGCAAGCTAATTTACAGTCCCAGCTTCTGGAGATGTACCAGGAGATCGAAGCACTGATGTACAAAATATTGGCCGACTATGAAACGGGTGGGATCAGCGTGGCGAATCAGATGCTCAACCAGGTAAAGTCCAAGCTTGGCCAGATGGATGTGAATTACAACAGCTACGTCAATGAAACCAGGCGAGCCAAAGAAAAAATGACAGACGTGGAGATGCCCAAGCATCCAGAAATCAAAATAGATGCCAGATTATTTTCCTTGCTGCACAAGATCCAGGATTGTGACGAGATTCCGGTGTTTTTCCCAGGCTACAAGACACAGGCTAAGAAATACTATGACAGGATCCTCAGCGGTGAGATAGGCGGCATGAACAGGGAAATCAAACGGCAGATCACCGAGTACTCGAACAGCTGCCTGGAAATAGTGGAAAAACGCTTTTCTGTGGCTTTCCAGGAAAAAGTGGGGGCGCTGTTCACCAAGCTCAGGGCGGGGATCATTGAACTGATCGACAGCATGGATGTGAACCTGTCTGTCGAGCCCGCGGCTCCCGGGATGAATCGCCAGATCAGGCAATATCAGAGTATCCTCAGCACCCTGCAAGGGTATTTCGAGCAATACGAGGTAAGCCTGCGCACTGAAATTGACAACAACCTGAACCGAAAAATGGTACTTGACGACAATCTGGATAAAGACAACCTTTACACAGGCTTCCTGCGCACCCTCAACGGCGATGACTGGTTCACCTCCCAAATCGCCAACCATTATCTGCCTTTAGTTAATCAGGTGCACGGGATCAACTCCCAACTGACAGACAACATGCAGCAATTTGTGAAAGTGCTCACGTTTTACGACCGAATTGGCACTGATGCAGATATAGAGATCAAGCCGATGCTGAAGGGAGTATGCAGGGCGAAGTTCAATCAATGGCTGCAGGATGAGTCGGTTCTCGACGCCCTCAACAACGCCGTGCGTTCAGACCAGGCAAAATACAAGAATCTGGTGGGGAACATGCTTGGGAATTTCAATTTCCGCCTTGCCCTTTCCCAAGCTTATCCCATCATTCAAAGCAGGGTGGAAACAACCTCGATGGTGAGGATCGTCGGGCTGCCGGAACAGAACCACGAAGTGGAAAAATTTTTACAGGAACTGGGAACTGTTGATAATTTCACCTACCACGGCTCGCCGGAAAACATCCTTTTTTATTCAGAAACCTTCGGATATCCACTGTTCATGCTCAAAAACATCGGAGATCTCAGAAACGCCCTGACCCATAACATAGAAAGGGGAGACAACAACAAGCACCACCGCTATACAGACATCGTAACCGACTACCTGAGGCCCCTGGTGGTGCCTCAGAGTAACCAGGACATGATCAACATCTTGCACAGCTGGGAAGTTCTTTATGAAGCCATTGTCCTCCGAGTGATCAAATTTGAGGACAAAACCTGGCGCGCCCTGATCAAAAATCCGGAAAGATTCAACATTGAGGAAGACATCACCTTTGGCAGGACGCTGGAATCCGCCATTAACAAGCTGAATGGCAATTCCCGTTTGCTGGAAATCATCAGGCGGATCGTAAATAACAGATTCGCGGAACAATTCAACGGAGAAGAGCAGATTAGCCAGATCTTTTTCGCCTTGTATGCGAATTATGAAGACGTGGTGCATTATGTCAATGACCAGTTCAAGGATGACAGCAAGCCCAAGATTCCCCAAGAATACGTGCTGCACAAACTGATCAAAAAGTATATTGGCAAATACTCCCAGTTGAAAGACGGGATAAGCATTGAGGAAGCCCAGGACCAGTTACTGAGCGCCTATGTCGAAGTAATGAAGATTAACTCCGGATACAAAGACTCGGTACACAGTACAGGGCTGAAGATATATCCCGAACAAAAGTGACATGAACACCTGCCCACATTGTAACCTGCTGATCAGCAGCAAACTCTACAGTTACTGCCCCAATTGCCGGGAGGTGGTCAGGAAGCTGGAATTAAGCTGCCCCGATACCGTTTACAACGGCATGTGTTTCACAATAGCCCTCACAGCCAGGGGAATTGAGGCTTTCNCCCTCAATTCCCTGACGCTGGACGGAGACACCATCGATTCCAGCCGTGAGATAAGTCCTGGCACCCCTGTAACCTATGAGCTAAGAATCGATTCCCCTGGAGAGCACCAGTTGATCGCCCAAAGCCTGGGCAAGGAAATCAGCAAAACAATAACGTGCGTCAATATCGGCTCTTTCAACCTGAGCTGGCAAAACATCCAGGAGATAGATGCCGCAGAGCGTGAAGCAGGGAAAGAAATATACGTTTCGAGAGAACTTGCGGATCGGCTGGTAATACCCAGCAGGAACACGGGCTGCCCGGAGGTGGCGCGGATCAGTTTAGTGACCTTAGATAAGAAGGAGTTCGAATTCAAAGGCCAAAGCAACGGATTCAGGATCTCAGACGATTTTTTTTCTTATCTGGAAAAGGAGAACTCCGTCAAGGGTGAATTGCGGGTGCTAACATCGAATCGGCTGGAGCTGCGTATAACAGGCTTGGAATTCATTTACCGCGCGGATCTGCCGGACCTCAAGATCAGTCATGACGATTATTTGAACCAAAGACGGCTCGCTCCTGGTGGTGGCTATCTGTCGTTTGTATTGAAATACCAGCATGAGGACAAAAAAAGAAAACGCCCGATCGATAGCCTGAAGATAAGATACTTGTCCCCTTTTATCAATACCCGCGAAGAAGAAAGATATTTCGATAACGAGGAGAAGATCGAAGTAACGGTAAGGGTTGATTTGGAAACGGGACATGGGTTGTCCTTGTCCAGCCAAGGGGGAAGGCTAGAAATAAAGACATATTTCGCCCTCGAGGGTTGTGATGCTGAATTTATCCGGTATTTTGACATTCTGTTCGGAATCCAGCAAACCAGAGCTGCCTTGCCTCCTCCTCCCCAAGGTTTTGTGGTAGCCGTGGACTTCGGCACCACCAACACATGCATCGCTTTCAACCGCGGGAACACGGATACTTTTTTCAATCCCTATGGTCAGAACCTACTGACCAAGTCTTTCCAAATGATACCCACCACCGTCCTGTTTGACAAGCTGGCAAACGATCCCCCCTATAATATCCGCTATGGAGAGCCTGTGGAAAGGGATATCTACCCTCCGCTGACCTTCGCGGTCAATTTCAAACCCCGATTGGAAAGGGATGAAGGACTCAACTATTATGACATTCAAAGGCCCAGAAATACCCACAGTTTCAGACCTTCGGAACTCACCCGGATGTATGTGGACACCATGATTGACAAGCTGACCGACAATTTGAACCACAGAGTTGAAAACGCCCTGTTTAGCTATCCAGCTGACTTTTCCTTCGCTACCAGGACGGCGATGCATGGCCTGTTCCGCGACATTAACCTAATTACTGACCAACGCCTGACTCTCACAGAACCTGAGAACATAGCCCTCTATTTCGCCCTAGAAGAAGATTCGCCAATCCAGGATAAATATGATTCCCTCAAAGATGGGAAAAGCCTCACCATCTGCGTGTTTGATTGCGGAGGCGGCACAACAGACATAAGCGTAGTCCGGGTTAGCCCTCAGCCAACCGGGGTCCGCTTTGAGATCTTGGCCACTTGGGGAACGGACAGTTTTTCCGGCAATTATCTAACCTATCTGGTAGGATCCCTTAAAGATGGTGACAAGTATTGGTTCCCCCAGAATTTTTCCATGCTTTACACTGCCAGAAACGAGGAACTTGAGGAGTATTTTAAGTTTGTGGAAGATTATGAGGCGATCAAATGCAATTACGTGGAAGCTTACTCGAAGGAGCAATTGTATGAAGGACTGGCTCCGAAATTGCGCGAAGAGATCGGTAACTTGTATGACAAGATCAACAAAAACATCCTCTATCAACTCTTCCAATACGAAATCATAGACCAACTGCATCCGGATTTCCTGATTCTGGCGGGGAATTCATGCAAACTACCTTACTTTTATGAAGAAGCAAAAGAATATTTCTCAGATTCCCAGGTTATCTGGGAACCGGAAAAAGGTAAAGCGGCGGTGGTTTTGGGGGCTCTAAGGGCCCATCAGATGTCCAACTCTCTGGAGATCAAAGGCACGTCTCTCAGCAAGTATGAATACCTCTACAGGCGAGACTTATCAAGTCCCAAACAGATCTTCAAACCGCTAATCGACATGAACAAAGGAGATGATAAAACCTTAAAAGGGCTCAGGCCGCGAGATCTCAGGATCTTAGGCAGGAAGATAATTGGCGACCAAGATGAGCAGCCGGTGATTTTATTCACTATTCCCGGGCCAAATTGCACTGCGGACGAATCAACCTACAGCCTGAAATTAAAATTTATCAACAAAACCATTTCTTACCGGTGGATAGAAGAGAGAGAAGGCGGCTACGAGGAAAAAGAATACAAGGAGATCTATAATGAAAGCTGATCCGGGAGAAACACAATGGGCAAACTGATCGCAATTCTTACCTCCCTAATGCCTTGGCTGGTGCTGGGCACACTCCTCATTTGTTTGGCAATTTTGATAATCATTTTGGTATTTGCGTGCAAGGCCAAGAGGATATCTGAGGCAATGATTGAACAAATCAGGCAAGCCGGGCAGACAAGACACCAGGTAGTCAGCACCAATCCTGGGCCCAAGATCGTTATGGTGCCACCCAAGAAAAAGAGGAAACCAATTAACTGGGAGTATTAGCATTGAACGCGATAACGCTTCCCCTGGCCGCATTGACAGGTCTGGCTGCGCTCCTACTGGTGATTCTGCTGTTGCAGGTTTACCTGATTATTCTTACTATCAGGCAGGGAAAACCGGGATCCGGACGTATCAACGATAGCCAAGCAAGCCAAATACTTCTCAGTGATCTACAAGAACTTTTAGACCGCCAGCAAAGCAAGCATGAAGATAACATCTCCCTGTTCAGGAACAAGGCTGACCAGCTTCAGGAAATGATAAGAATCGCTCTGGTCCAAAGTAACAAAGACAGCCAGCAGACGGAACGCGGCCTTCCGGACTACCGGGAAAACCTGGTCAATTACCTTAGGCAGAACCATCCCGACAAGGGACAAGATACGCTTAACCTGATCCAGTCAGTCGCCGCTTGCCGCGGAGATGCATTCAAACTAAAAGACCTGGTAATCAATATTGCCATCAACACCGCTTTTTCACGAATGAGTGACACGCGTAAGCGGGATTTCTGCCAGTTGGCCAGCGATTATCTGGCAAGAGACGGACTGATGTTTTTCACACCCCGGCTGGGTGAGGAATTCAATGTTGAGACAATGGATAAACAGAAACAGTTTTCCCAATCAACCAAGGTCAGCAATGTCATCTATTTTGGGATCAGCCATAATGGCAGGACTTTGGTAAAGGCCGTGGTAAATGTCGGATAACATAACGCATCTTTTGAATCACATTTACAATGGTGATAATTGGGTAAGGGTTGGTCAACCGAACGTTATTTATTCAAGGGAGGAGATAGAGTCAAAGTTGTCGGAATGGTTTCCACTTTGTTGTTTCGATAAACTGATGCAAGAAGCCGCCAAAGAAAATATACGACTGACTGTAGAGAAAGATGAGATAGAGTTGGCGGATGAAAAAGATGGTACAACTCGCACCAGCAGAAAGGAGAAGCCGGCAGCATACCTCGATAATCCAATATTATTCAGGCGTAAGGGAGATGGGAGCTGGTATATTATCAAGGGGGCGCAAGATGCTCCGATGAACAAGAACAACGCTGACTTCAAGGCTGCGCTTAAATCGGTGGGGATCGAAAATGCTCCCGAAGGGAATGGACTGCATAAGATAACTTTCACTAATGATAAACCCAGCGTATGCAAAATAACACTTCCTGTGAAACTTGATATGGATAACACGGGCAAGATCACAGGTGAGAGTATCGATGAATTCCGCTTTTTGAGTGCTTGGGGCGATGAGTTCTTAGATATCAGCATGGCCGATTTCAGAAGCAAGGTCAAAAAGGTTTTCGATGAAGGGTTCCAAAAAGACCACCCATCCCCAAAATCTATGCCATATTTAACAATATCACAAGAAAAGATCGCGATAAAACTCGACAATGGCGAAAAGTGGTGCGTGCAAGATTGCCATAATGACACAAGCTCTCCTGTAACTGAGCCACAAAGCGTCCATAAACTGGCCACACCTGATACACAGGATCAAGTCCTTCCGCCTGATCCTGAAGAAACAGGCATGGTTGCCCTGCTCACTTACGCGGAGCCGTATGATTCGGGAGTTCCGGACACGGATCTTGAGGGAACGTGTGGCTCGGATGAAAACAGTTCTCTACAATTGTTGTATGACTCTTACAAAATCAATCTCAAATCCAAGGAGGAGTCGGAAAACATAGGAACGAATTTCACTCCAAAGGCACAGGGCATTATCGATGAGGTCAATCTTAAAAAGATGTTTGACAAGCCAACTGGATTCAGTGAACTCATCGAAACGTTTGAACGAGTCTTCCCTCCCGCCAGAAAAGGTCAATACGCTGATACCTTGGCTGCCTTCGCGCTTCTTAAACAGGTAAGTGTAGAATTTGCTAAGGCTGAAGACAACCCAAGCCTTTGGCAGTTGCGGATCCTCAGTAAACCTGACAAGGAAATAAATGAGGCTACGAAAAAGAAACTTGAAGACAGGGAGAAGGCTCTAAAAACCAGCTTGCAGACGTTAGAGGAAAAAGCAAGGAAACTAGAAAGCACACGGAGATCTTATAACGAAGCAAGGAAGCTACTGGAAATAGAGAACATAGAAGACATAAGCTTGGGAAAAAAGATCAAAGAACTCCAAAACGGTCTCAGACAGACTCAAGCAAAACTCAACCTGCTCTCCAGTCATTCGGAGCAAATTGATCCGGACCCAGAAAAACTGAAAACCAAGATAGGCATATTGACCAGTTTTATCACAAGAGCCACCGATGGTTCAAAAAGCCTACGCGATCTGAGCGGTGAAAGCTTGGAGAAACTGTTGACCAACTTTGCCGAAGCCTACAGGAGTTTAAGCAGCCTCTATCAGCTCAAAGATTTCCAAAATGATATATTGCCTGAGTTTACCCGTAGTTTTGGCGACATCGGGGATTCGGTTATGGAGGCTGTATCCCGTCTGGAGAGTAGCTTCAAGAGTATCAACAGCAGTTTTGTGATACATGACGCCATCAGGGCAAAACTTTCCAACCCTGACCTGAGAAAAAAAGCACTCACATCCCAAGAGATACTGAATAAAGAATTGGAAAGATTCAATCTGAAAATTATCGTTCCGAGACCCGGCGAACAACTTGACCCAACCCATCATAAAGTGGTAGGATACGAATCAGGGGGATCGAGGGGGACCATATCCGCTTTGGTCAGTTGGGGGCTTGTCGGACTCAGAGATGATAAAACAGAAGGTACCATCATATTCAAACCTGAAATAAAAATTTATCAATAGGAAGTCCACCATGCGTCTTTATACTCTGTTGGCAGTAAATACCCTCAATTCTGGAGCAACAGTTTGGCCTTTTGTGATCATAGGCCTGTTCTTCTTGGCGGCTTTGGTCCTTGCCGTAATCCAATACCTGAACCTACGTAAATACGATCACGAAAACCTAAGCACGAGACTGCTGAGCTTTATGGAAAGATCAGGCTCTTCCGATGAAAATATACTGCTTGACTTTACAGATGATTTTTTTCTCCAGAACATGCTCAAATATGATGAGATAATCAAGTTTCTGCTTACCAGCCTCACCATCTTAGGTTTATTGGGAACCTTCATCGGGATGTCGATGGTTATCCCCCAGATCAGTACGTTGCTTGGTTCTGGCATTGAATCCTCAAAAGCTACCATGCGAAACATCACTGGGGGATTTGAAACCGCATTTTATACCAGCATTGTGGGTATCATCCTGGCGCTTATATCGTCGTTGTTCTACCATTTATACCGCCAGAGAGTGAAAAAACTGAGGGCGACATTTGTCGACCAGTATCTGCCACTGATCCTAAAGGCTTCCAAAAAAGAAGGATTAAAATACGATCCGGCTGAATTGTATAAAGAAATCCAAAACTATTTTATCAACGGCTTACAAGAATTCCAAAGGATAAACCTTGAGAGCCATAATAAGCTCCAGGCTTGGGCGGATAAAGTTGTAAGTAGCCATACCGCGCAAGTAAAAGAATACGTGGATACCACCAATAAGAGGATTGAATCTGTAACCAGCGAGCTTTCCAAAGAATACAACGCGCTGCAATCCATTGCCAAAGAAAACGTCAAGGTTTCTGGCATACTGGATAAGGTGGTATCCAAATTGGATTCATTTGCGGATGTGATCCAGAATTACGATAAAACCTACGAAACACTGCTCAATACCATAGGCGAGTTTTCCCAGAATTTCGGTGACCTCTTCTCTGATATCACTACCGTGGTCGAGAAAATTAACGAGCCTTCCCTACTGCTATCCAACCTGTATACGGGCATCCAGCAAATGGTGAACAATCAGAACCTGATTTTGAATTCGAATCAGGAGTTCGTGAACACGATCATTCAGAAATTTGAAGGATTGCTGCAATCAAGCGCTGACACCAGCCTGGCTTCCCTAAATGAGCTCAAGCAGTATTTGCAGTCTTTCCTCACAACTCTTCAGGGAACTCTTTCCCGTGAATCGCTGCAAGAATTGCTCGCGCCGCAAACTCAACAGATCTTGGAAAGCCTGTCCGCTCTCAATTTTGAACTATCCGCCCTTAAAACCAGCCAAGATGGCTATTCAGAGAAAATTGGGGCCATCAACGCCATGGTTTCTTCCTTGACCGAATCCATAAAATCCATTTCAGACATTACCAGCCAGATAGACAAGATCAACTGCAATCTCGGCGGAGTAATGACCAGCCTTTTGGAGGATTAATATGTCCAAGATCGATGGTGGCAAAGAATGGCTGAATATCTGGCCTTCTTTTGCCGATATGGCCATTTGTGCTATGGTTATTTTCCTCGTTTATACCTTATACCTATCGCATATTATGCCGAAAGATATTCCTGAAAAACCAATAGAAATTGATGTACTTGATGAAAACATAGCTGCATTCATAACCGGAGATGCAACTTTACCGCAGGGTTCAGAAGCTTTTCTGAAGGGAGTTCTGCAAAAAATTCAATCAAAAGATGAATGGCAAGATGAATCATGGCTGATTGTGGTGAAAGGGCATACAGATAATGTCCCCCTGAAGGGAAACAAAGGCGGACTTGAAAACAACTGGGATTTATCTGCCGCTCGAGCTAATAGAGTCCTCGAATTTTTCATGGAGGAAGGAATACCTGGGAATAGGCTAAGGGCGATTGGATATGGCGAACATTGCCCGATTGCAGATAATAAAACAAAAGCGGGAAGACAAAAAAACCGACGCATAGAGATATGTCTGATAAAATCCAATGACAACATTTAAGTACCCATTAAAAACCGTCTGTAAAAACTACAAATTGCCATCAATTGGATAAGTTTTATTATCCGCACAGATCCTGTCATCCGCGTTCTATTTCTTTTTCACCACCCCACCACGACNTCACGACACCTCGAAGTCCTGTCTGGATACCGCTCTCCTTTGCTGCTACTGGATTTAGGGGTATCATCCTTAGGTATGTGGTTGCGAAGTTAAGGATGACCCCAGGTAAACCCCAGGAAATCTGCAGGATGCAAAGGGGAGCGATAGCAGCGCGCCCCCGGGAACAAGGAAAGAAAGCCCGGTTTAGAAAGAGCTTTCCAGGCGCGCCAGATCAACCGCTTCGGCGATGGCCGTCATGATGTCGGCGTTGTCGATGCCGTGGGCTTCCACGATCACGGAAATCTTCTCTCCCACCTGGATGGAGAGGGTGCCGGATTCTTCATCCCGGTCAAACTCCTGGGTGCCGGTGTAGCCTTTGACGCGGATGGTTTTAGCGCCACTGCCCACGGACAGGCCGCCAAACATGGAGGCAATGCCGCCCAAAAGGCCGCCAGCCTGTCCCAGCACGCCGCCGCTGGAGATGGTGAGGTTGAGCTCGGCGTCGCCCCTGCTGTATTTGGCGGTGGCGATGATGGAATTTGCGCTGCCCAGGATCGCGCCTGCCGCTCCAAGAGCCTTGGCGTCTTTTTCTTCCAGCCTGAATCCGTCAGGTGCTTCCGGGATGAAGGGCAGCAGCTGTTCAGCCAGAATCTCGGCGATCTTGGTCTGGGCATAATCAATCTCGTTTTGGGCTGCGGCAAAGTCGTCCCTGCCCAGCATGATTTTGGCGTTGTCGAGGCTTTGGATGGCCTCTTCCTTTGCTCCAGCGAAAAGCGCCGCCGCTACCAAAAGCAGCAGCATTGCCGTGGCAATTATCTTTTTCATGGTAAACTCCTTGAAGCAGTTACGGCAAGGTTGAAACTTTTCCCGTTTATGTCAAGGAAAAAGTCTGCTTTTCCGCTGTCCTGCTTCCTCCCGGGGGATTTGCAATCAGGGAAAGTTGATCTGGATGTTCTTGACCGCGGGATACTTCTCCAGATGCTCGCGAATCTCCTGCGCCACGTTTTCGCGCCACTGGTCGAAGCTCATCATGTTCATGTCGATCAGCACGTTGCCATCGTCGAAGCCCACATATTTGACCATCTTGAGGGAGACGATGTCCTCTCCCACCTGGGGATAGATGATCTTTTTAAGCTCTTCAATGATGGTTTCCTTGCCGAAATCCGGCACTTCTTTGAGGCCGTGGGCGATCTCATAGTTGGAGATGGCGGTCTGCACGGTGTCCGCCGCCAGCACGGAGCAGTGGACTTTGACCGGAGGCAGGCCGTCCAGGGCTTCCATTGCATCCCGCCAGGTGACCTTTTTCGCCTCCTCCAGGGTCTTGCCCTTGATGAGGTCGGTGATGATCGAGGCGGTGGCGATGTTTGAGGCGCAGCCGTAGGAAAGGAAGCTGACATCCTCAATGACGAGGGTATCGGGGTTGATCTTGAGATAGATGGTCACCTGGTCGCCGCAGGAGGGCGAGCCTTCGGTGGCCACTGCGTCAGGGTTTTCCATCTGCCCGACGTTGTGGGGGCGCATGAAGTGGTCGAGCACTTTTTGTGAATATTGCATTTATCTCTCCTCGGGATGGGTTGACTTGTAGAGCGGGCTGCGGGAGCGGAGTTCGGCAGTGATCTCCGCGAGTTTTTCAACCACGAAGTCCACCTCTTCCCTGGTGTTGTAGCGGGAAAGGGTAAACTTTATGGAGCCATGGGATTGCACGTGGTTTTTGCCCATCGCCAGCAGCACGTAGCTCGGTTTGAGTCCTTGCGAAGCGCAGGCGGAACCGGTGGCGACGGTGATGCCGTTCAAATCCAGCATCATGGTGACGGCCTCGCCTTCGATGTAGGCGATGGAGACGTTGATGTTGTGGCAGGCGCGCCCTTCCCCGCGGGGGCCGTTGAGTTCGATCTCGGGGATCCTGGCTTCCAACTGCTCCAGCAGGTAGTCCGAAAGCCCGCGCAAGTGCCTGATCCCGCCTTCCAAGTCGGCAAAAGTGAGCTCCACCGCTTTGGCAAAGCCCGCCATGAGGGCGATCCCGATGCCTCCAGGTTGCAGGCCGTCGATGCGTTTCACGCCGTGGATGACCTGCTCCAGCTTGGTGCCGCGCTTCAGATAGAGGGCTCCGACGCCCTGGGGGCCGTGGATTTTGTGGGCGGAGACGCTGAGGGTGTCCACATCCAGTTCCTTCACATCGAGGGGCAGCTTGCCATAGGCCTGGCAGGCGTCGGCATGGAAATGTATTTTGTGACCGGCGGCGCGCAGGATGTCACGGTATTCCCGCATGGGCTGGATGGTGCCCACCACATGGTTCACGATGGTGGTCATGAAGAGCACGGTATCATCCCGGATGGCGTCCTTGAGCTGTTGTGGACTGACCCGGCCCTGGGCATCCGGTTCAAGGTAGCTGACCTCAAAACCGATCTTTTCCAGAAAGGCGGCGTTGGTGAGCAGGTCGGGGTAATCCACCACGGAACAGATCACGTGGCGTCCCCGCACCGCGCGGGACAGGGTGACGCCCTTGATGGAGATATTGTTGGCGAGGGTGCCTCCGGAGGTGAAGTGCAGTTCGTCCGGGGAGGCGTTGAGGGAATCCGCCACCGTCTTTTTGAAGGAAGCGACCGCCTCGGCGGTGCTTTCGCCCGTGCTGATGAAGGAAGCTGGAAACCAGAATCTGTCCTCGAAATAGGTCTTCATCTCCTTCAAAACCTCCGGCGCGGGGGGCGTTGTAATGCAGTTGTCCATGTAGATATTGCCAGATTTCATTTATGTTGCTCCATGATAGATTTTGCCGATTTCGGCCAGGGTGTAGCTGTTCAGCAGCCTGCGCTGGCGGGTGGCGATCTCGTCGAACAGACCGCCCAGGCGGCAGGATTCCCCCCGGCAATAAGGGCCGCTTTTGCCGCATTCCATCTCGTGGTTCGAGTCGTCCACGGCCCGCATGACATCGTAGAGGGTGATCTTGTGTGAGGGGCGGGACAGGGTGTAACCGCCCTTGGAACCCTGGCTGCTTTCGATGATGCCGGCGTTTTTCATGGCTCCCAAGAGATGCTCCACATACTTCTTGGGCAGATTCTGCCGCGCGCAGATCGTTTGGGCGGAGAGTGACCCGCCGCCGTCTCCGGTCAGCTCCAGCAGGGCTCGTAAAGCGTATTCGGTCTTGGTTGAAACAGCCATTTTAAACATCCTTGACAGTCATTGTGTAATATATAGTAACTTACTATGCTATTTCGCCAAGCAAAATCTTGGAACCCGAAGCGGGGGATTGACAGAAACCACGCTCCGCAGAAAAGTAGTCCACAGGTGCAAGATGATCAAGGTAAACAAACTCAGCTTTTCCTACGGAACTGACCTGGTGCTGCGGGATTTGGACCTGCACCTGCCCGAAGCTGCCATGACGGTGATGGTGGGGCCAAACGGAGCGGGAAAATCCACTCTGATCTACGCGCTTTTGGGTTTCCTGAAGGCGCAGGGGGGCAGCGTGTCCCTCTTTGGCAAGGCCCTGCACCTCTACAAACGCTCCGAGCTTGCCAAACTGATCGCCTTCGTGCCCCAGGAGACCAGCTTCCAGTTCGATTACAGCGTGAGGGACATCGTGCTGATGGGGCGCTATCCCTACCAGGGGCTGATGCAAACCTGGCTGCCCTCCGACCATCGCGTGGTGGACGGCATCCTGGAGCAACTCAGGCTGCAAGGCCTGGCGCACAGATACTACTCCCAACTGAGCGGCGGGGAAAAGCAGAGGGTGCTGATCGCCCGCGCCCTGGCCCAGGACACCCGTTATATATTCCTGGACGAAACCCTCTCCCAACTGGACATCAACCACCAGGTGGAGATCATGCTGCTGCTGGTGGATATAGTCCGCCAAAGCCGCAAAGGCATCCTGCTGATCTCCCACAACCTCAATCTGGGGGCGAACTTTGCGGATCAGATGGTCTTTCTGGGCGGAGGACGCGTTTTGGGACAGGGCGAGCCCGGCGAGATGATGCGCCCCGAAAAGCTGCGCGAGCTCTTCGGGCTCGATCTGCAGGTGGCCATGAACCCCGCCAGCGGCAGGCCTAACCTGCTCTATCCCGGACAGATTTAATAATGAAGAGAATCCTCTGCTGCCTGGCGTTTGCCGTCCTGATCGCGCTGCCTCTGTGGGCGGCCCGCGATCTGCCGGACGGGGCGCGGAACATGATCTACGGCCAGGTGCGCGACGAAAGCGGAAAGGCACTGGAAGGCGCCGTGGTCACGGATGGCAGGCAGACCGTGTTCAGCGCCGCGGATGGCTCGTTCACCCTTCTGGACGGCGGGGAATGGATCACGGTGAGCAGAGTTGGCTACAAGGAACAGAGGTTCCGCCATCC
>JGI24710J26742_10002800_pt1 | contig 15188 bp, 17 predicted proteins | sample BioPla2DNA2_FD_26742 | JGI IMG/M metagenome (IMG submission 26742) | reverse complement strand
AAAAAACTGATACTTTAGATACTTACTCACGGGTAATGAACTTTTCATATTATTTATCGATAGTTTTCAAATTAATCATAATTGTAAGTAGATATATAATATTAATAATGATATAATAAAAATAAGAGGCAAGTGTTGAAAGATAATTAATAGGAGGACAGTGTTTGTATGGCAAGAGTAATTGCAATAGCCAATCAAAAGGGCGGTGTAGGGAAGACTACAACTGCCATTAATTTATCAGCGTGTTTAGCTGAAAGAAATAGAAGGGTTCTAGCCATAGATATAGATCCTCAAGGCAATACCACCAGCGGATTGGGTATAAATAAGAATGAACTAGATAATACAATATATCAAATGTTGATTGGTGAATGTTCCTTAGAGGAATGCTTAATTAAGACTAATATTGAAAATCTTGATATATTACCTTCCAATGTTAACTTGGCAGGGGCAGAGATTGAATTAATAGGCATTAAAGATAGGGAATACATATTAAAAGCTCATGTAGAGACCATAAAGGATAATTATGATTATATTATAATAGATTGTCCACCATCCTTAAGTACTTTAACTGTCAATGCTATGACTACAGCAGATACTGTTCTTGTTCCTATTCAATGTGAATTCTATGCATTGGAGGGATTGACTCAGCTTATGCATACTATAAATTTAGTAAAAAAGAGATTAAATCCAAGTCTAGAGATGGAAGGGGTTGTGTTTACAATGTTTGATGCCCGTACAAATCTCTCTTTGCAGGTTGTTGAGAATGTTAAAGAAAATTTAAAGCAAAATATATACAAGACTATAATACCAAGAAATGTTCGCCTTGCTGAAGCACCAAGTCACGGATTACCTATTAATATATATGACTCCAAATCAGCCGGGGCAGATGGATATAGACAACTAGCCAATGAAGTTATAGAGAATGATGAGGCAGAACTATATGAGAAGAATGATTTAGGTCTATTAAAATATAGAAATAGAGATAAATAAGTATAGACTACTAAGGGAGGATAAAATGTCAGCAGTAAAAAGAGGTCTAGGCAAGGGATTAGATACCATGATTCCTGAACGGATTACTGAAACGGAAACAAAGGAAGATAATGTTTCACGTGAAACATTATTACCAATACATGAAATAGAACCAAATAAATCTCAACCAAGAAAGTTATTCGATGAGGATCTACTTCAGGAATTAGCTGAATCAATTAAGCAATTTGGTGTCATACAACCCCTAATAGTCCAGAAAAGAGATAAATATTATGAAATAATAGCAGGAGAAAGAAGATGGAGGGCCTCTAGAATAGCAGGCCTTAAGGAGGTTCCTGTAATTATTAAGGATTATACGCCACAGGAAGTCCTTGAGATAGCTTTAATTGAGAACATACAAAGAGAGGATCTTAATCCAATAGAAGAAGCCTATGCCTATCAAAGATTAATAAAAGAGTTTAAGTTAAAACAAGATGAATTGGCTGAAAGAGTCTCTAAAAGTAGAGTAGCAATTACAAACTCCTTGCGTTTACTTAAGCTGAATGAAAGAATTCAAGAAATGCTTATAGACGCAAGTTTAACTAGCGGCCATGCTAGGGCGCTACTTTCTTTAGAAGATCCAGAGCTTCAATATAGTGCAGCTTGTAAAGTTATTGATAAAAAGCTTAGTGTAAGGGAAACAGAAAAGCTAGTTCGACAGCTACTTAATGATAAACCTTCAAAAGAAACGCCAATATCAGATGATAAAAGTTTCATATACCAAGACTTAGAAGAAAAGCTAAAGAGTATAATTGGATCAAAGGTTACTATTAACAGGAAGCAAAAGGACAGGGGGAAGATAGAGATTGAATATTATTCTGATGAGGATTTAGAAAGGATAATGGATCTCTTTAACAGTCTTACATAAGAGTTTTAGAAGAAATATAAGATACAATGGAGGAAAATAATGAATCTGATAGAACTAATGGAAGAGAATACAGCTTATTTTATACTTGGACAGGCTATATTCTTGCTGATAATACTATTGATAACAGTGATATTAATTATAAAACAAAGAAAATTGAATAAAAAATATAAAAAGTTTATGCAAGGAGCTAGCGGTAGAGATTTAGAAGCAATAATAACAGAAAAGATTACAGATATTGACATTCTCAAGCAGGAAACTACCAAGATACATAAAGAACTTGATAATATAAATGAAAATCTCCTAACTGCAGTGCAGAAGATAGGTATTGTAAAATACGATGCCTTTATGGAAATGGGAGGAAAGTTAAGCTTTGTACTTGCTCTACTAGATAAAAATAATGATGGTTTTATTCTTAATTCTGTTCATAGTAGTAGAGAAGGATGTTACACCTATCTAAAAGAGATAATTAAGGGAGAGTCTTTCTTGGAATTATCTAAGGAAGAGAAGGATGCATTAAACCAAGCAATAAAATATAATGATTTTATGGGATAGATAGTATAGTAAACACATTAATTATAATTGGCTAGAAGTAATTATACGGTTTGAAAGGAATAATAATGAGAATAATTTCCGTTGATTCTGTAAAAGGTCATGAGATATTAGCAAAAGATATAATAAATGATAGTAATTCCGTATTAATGACAGCAGGGACGATAGTTAAGAAGGAATATATAAATCGTTTAAAGGAATTGGATGTTGAATATATTTACGTAGATGATGATATTGCCCAAGGTGTAAGACTAACAGAAAGCCTAGAGTTTCAGATTAAGGAACAATGTCAGCAAACAGTACGTGAAATTCTTACCATGTATACATATCATTCTGAAAATGAACTTGAGGAAATTATTACAATTGCTGACGATATCATATATGACATTATGAGTGAACCGGAGGTAATGTATAATTTNTCCAGCATAAGGAGCAAAAGTGAGAGTACCTACTCTCACTCATTGAATGTCTGTGCTCTATCCGTTATTCTTGCACTCAAATTAAAGCTATCAAAGCAAAAGATTAGGGAAATAGCCATAGGATGCCTGCTTCATGACATAGGATTTACATATATTACCATGGATTATAGTGATCTAATTATGGAAGAATGCTCTGAAAAGGAGCAAAAGGAGATTAAGAAGCACATAATATACGGATACTCTGCAGTTGAAAAGATGGAATGGCTATCTACTACATCTAGAGATATAATAATACATCATCATGAACGACTTGATGGATCGGGCTATCCTTTTCATTTAAAAAATGAAAAAATTAAGATAGGCAGTAAGATTGCTGCAGTTTGTGATGAGTTTGATAGTAGAGTATATGGTAATTTAGTGCCTAAAATGAAAGTACACGATGCAATTGATTATATAGTTAGTCAAGCTGGGGTAAAGTTTGACTTAAATGTCATTAAAGCCTTTGTCGCTTCAGTAGCAGCATATCCTATAGGTGCCTTGGTAATTACCAATCAAAATGAGATTGGAATTGTGCTTAGACAAAATCCCAAATGTCCCACAAGACCTGTAATTAGAATAATTCAAGATGCTAATGGGGAAAGGCCTACAGATTGGGTGGAGAAGGATCTAATTAAAGAATTAACCCTATTTATAACTGATACTATTATTGATTAGATTAATATCTATGGAAGCAGGTGAGGTTTTCTCTATTATCTAATTAATAGAGCCTTTATAATTCCCATAGAATCTTTCTTGCAGATTATATTAAAGTATGATATAAGTATTAACACATGAATAGATATATAAAAAGCACAAGTAAGTTTAATAGAAAAGCAGGTGAGTATATGCATAGTTACATGAGGGCAGTAGGATTTAGCAATATTAATAATAGAAGTGAGTTAAATAAGCTTATAAATCTTGTTATAGATAAGGCATCAAATAGAAAAACCATTCAAATCAATCATCAGAATAGCTTTACTGAGATATCCATGGAGTTTGGGCCAGAATTCGGTATTACCCTAAGAGGTGAATATGACCATAATGATGTTTTTCATATGGATAATTATTTTCCTTATTTAAATGGTTCAGTAACCAATGTTAGGGAAGAAGTCGCCATAAATAAAAGAGTGGATTCAGAGTCCTATACGGGGATGTGCGATGATTATCGATTAGGAGTTTCTTTAATCTTTTACTTACAAAACGTAGCAGAATATTTAGAGAAAAAGAATACAAATGACAAGATGAATATTAATGCTCCAATAACATTAGCAGCTCTATCATTAGAGGGAAGAGCATTACTTCCTATAGCTAAGGATGAGATACAGGTAAAAAATCTTAGCGTAGAAAAAATTAATAGAAACAATTTGATAGCTGAGGCGAAAAAAGGGAATCAGGAAGCAATCGATAGCTTAACTATAGAAGATATAGATACCTATGCAATGGTTTCAAGAAGAGCAAAAAAGGAAGATATTTATTCAATTGTTGATACCTGTTTTATCCCTTTTGGATCTGAATCAGACAATTATAGTATTATTGCCACTATAGTGGATAGTAAAATAGTTACTAATTCATTTACTAAGGAAGAAATATATGATCTTGATGTTATATGTAATGATATAATGTTCCGCATTTGTATTAATAAGAAAGATTTTTTAGGAGAGCCCTTGCCCGGTAGAAGGTTTAAAGGGAATATATGGATGCAAGGAAAAATAAATATTTAAATGAAAAAATATTATACAGGTTCTTGACTTAATATTAAGTAAATAGTAGAATAAACATATTGTGTTAAGTGCCTGTAGCTCAGCAGGATAGAGCGTCCGCCTCCTAAGCGGAAGGCCGTGGGTTCGAATCCCGCTAGGCACGTTAGAATGATAGGGATGTTTCTAAATTATATTATTTAGAAACATCCTTTTTTATGTAATAAGAAAGTTAGGAATCTACTTTACAAAAACTTTACACAAATTAAACAGTATCATGGTGTATTGGCTGAATAAACTATGATATTTTTTTATTGTAAAGAAAAAAGTTAGTCAAATGAAAGAGAGTGATTATAGTATGAAGAAAATTATAAGTAGATTATCAGTATTAACAGTAATACTTATGCTTGTAGGTGTATTAGCTGCCTGTAGTAAGAACAATGAAGTAACTAATAACAATAAGACATCTCATGGAGCAAATAAGATAGAAGATGGAAAATTAAGTGGAACCTTAACCATATCAGGGTCAACCTCCATGGAGAAGCTAGCAAACATAGCTATAGAGGCATTTATGCTTAAATATCCTGATGTTATGGCTTCAGCTGAGTTTGTAGGATCTAGCACAGGTGTTGAGCAAGTTATAGCTAGAGCAGTAGATATCGGAAATGCATCCAGAAATCTTAAGGATAGTGAAAAGGAAGCAGGAGCGGTAGAGAATATCATAGCAATAGACGGTATAGCCGTTATTGTTGATAAGTCTAATACAGTAGTTGATTTAACAAAGGAACAGTTGATATCTATATACACTGGGGAAATTAATAACTGGAGCGAACTAGGTGGATCAGACCAGCCAATAGTAGTTGTAGGTCGTGAGTCGGGATCAGGTACAAGAGGAGCATTTGAAGAAATCCTTGGTATTGAAGATCAAGCAGCATATGCTAATGAAATTAACAGTACCGGTGGAGTAATGGCAAAGGTTGCATCTACACCAGGAGCTATAGGATATGTATCTCTTGATATTTTGGACGACACAGTAGCTACAGTTAAGTTAGAAGGGGTATCTCCTACAATCGATAGTATTAAGACGGGGGACTATTTCTTAAGCAGGCCATTCGTAATGGCTACCCTTGGGGAAATCTCCGAACAGAATGATCTTGTGCAGGCGTTCTTTAATTTCTTAAAATCTGCAGAGGGTAAGGAGCTAATTGAAAAGGTTGGCTTAATTGCTGCTGACTAGTAAGAAGGAGTTGCTATGAATAAAACCAGCTATTCTATAATTGGGAGTAATAGAACAAAAAAGACAGTTGAGAAGACTGCAAGTATAATATTTACTATATGTGCTTTCTTTGGAGTACTCGCAGTCTTTTCTATCTCTATATATATGATAACTAGCGGTACACCTGCTATATTTGAGGTTGGACTAAAGGACATAATTTTCGGGACTATATGGAAACCTAATGCCGCAAACCCCTCATATGGGATTTTATATGTAATTTTAACCTCAATAGTAGGTACCTTTATGGCAATACTAATTGGTGTTCCCATTGGTGTAATGACAGCAATTTTTTTGGCAGAAACAGCACCTAAGCCCTTAGCGGCAATAGTAAAGCCAGCAGTAGAGTTACTTGCTGGCATACCATCGGTTATCTATGGCTTACTGGGTGTTCTGATACTTAATCCATTAATGTACAAGATAGAACTAGCAATATTTAAGGATTCCCCAGATCATCAATTTACTGGCGGATCAAATTTGCTATCTGCCGTTATTGTCCTAGCTATAATGATATTACCAACAGTTATTAGTATAAGCGAATCAGCAATCAGAGCCGTACAAAAGGATTATAAGCATGCTTCTTTAGCTTTGGGAGCAACCCATATTCAGACCATATTTAAAGTTATACTGCCAGCGGCTAAATCAGGCATAGTAACCGCAATTGTACTGGGTGTAGGCCGTGCTATAGGGGAGGCTATGGCTATCAGTCTAGTTGCTGGAAATGGAGCTAATCTGCCACTTCCCTTTAATTCAGTAAGATTTCTTACAACAGCAGTGGTAGCAGAAATGTCCTATGCGACCGATACCCATAAACGAGTNTTGTTTACCATAGGCCTTATANTATTCATTTTTATAGTTATTATCAATCTTATACTAAACAAGGTGATGAAGGGAGGCGGGAAGGATGGAAAATAATAGCCTATATAAGAAAAAGGCCAGGCCTATGGATAAGCTAGTCCATACCTTGATATATCTATCTGCCTCCTTATCAATTATTTTGCTAGTAGGTATTGTAGGCTATGTTGGGTATAGAGGTATCCCTTCAATAAGCTGGAAGTTTTTAACCTCTATACCAAGTGCTATTAAGCAAACAGTAGGAATTGCAGGAAATATAGTTAACACAATATATATAATAGTTATAACTCTTCTAATAGCCATACCCTTTGGGGTTGGTTGTGCCATCTATTTAAATGAATACGCAAAGCCGGGTAAACTGGTTAGTTTAATTGAGTTTACAACCGAGACTCTATCCGGAATACCATCCATAGTGTTTGGTTTATTTGGCTATGTGTTTTTTGGTGTTACCTTAGGATTAGGATATTCCATATTGACAGGGTCCTTAACTTTAACATTAATTATACTTCCTCTAATAACAAGAAATACACAGGAAGCACTTAAGACGGTTCCTAACAGCTATAGAAGCGGAGCNTTAGGTATAGGGGCAACAAAATGGTATATGATTCGTACCATTTTGCTTCCTTCAGCTATGCCNGGCATTATAACAGGTATTATATTATCTATAGGTAGAATAGTGGGGGAGTCGGCGGCCCTATTATTCACATCAGGTAGCGGTTATCTACTTCCCAAATTTGGTGAATATGGTGAGGGTTTGTTTGAAAAGATACTACAACCTGGGGGAACACTAACCATTGAGTTATATTTAAGTATGGAGAAGGCAAAGTATGATACGGCATTTGGTATAGCCTTTGTCCTATTGATAATAGTTTTAGGAATAAATTTATTAACAAAATACTTGTCTGGGAAGCTTAATGTGGAAAAAAGAGGCCGCTAAGAGGGGTCTTGTGGATAAATTAATTGGAGGAATTAATATTGAAGGATAAGATATCTACTAAGGAATTAAATTTATTTTATGGTAAGAATCATGCATTAAAGGATGTAACCATGAATATTAAGGAAAATGCTATTACTGCATTTATAGGGCCTTCGGGATGTGGAAAATCCACCTTTCTAAGAACCTTAAATAGAATGAATGATTTAGTGCCTGATGTTACAATAACAGGCGAAATTATATTAGATGGTGAAAATATATATGATCCCCGTGTAGATACCACACTTCTACGTAAGAAGATAGGAATGGTATTTCAACAGCCCAATCCCTTTCCTATGTCTATATATGACAATATAGCCTATGGACCTAGAATACACGGGATAAAGAGTAAAACACAATTAGATGAAATCGTTGAGAAAAGCTTAATTGGGGCGGCGCTTTTTGATGAGGTAAAAGATAGGCTAAAAAAATCTGCATTGGGATTATCAGGAGGTCAGCAGCAAAGATTATGTATTGCAAGGGCTTTAGCGGTTGAGCCGCAAGTATTGCTTATGGATGAGCCTACATCCGCTTTAGATCCCATATCTACTCTAAAGATCGAGGAATTAATGTCTGAGCTAAAGGAAAGCTATACGGTAGCCATTGTTACCCATAATATGCAACAGGCGGCTAGAATATCAGACTATACGGCCTTTTTCTTAGTTGGTGAGGTAATAGAATTCGCTCCTACGGACACATTATTTACAAGGCCAGTTGATAAACGGACAGAGGATTATATAACCGGTAGATTCGGTTAAGACATTTGTTTGACATAAATTACTATAGAAAATATAATTATAATAAATGGAGGTTGTTATGGCTGCAAGATTGAGCTTTGATGCTGAGCTTAGGCTACTTAAAGAAGATTTACATGAAATGGCCCGGTTGATAGAGGTTGCTATAGATAAAATTATGATAGCTTTTGAAAACCAAGATGTGGATTTGGCAAGAGAGATTATTGAGGGAGATAGGATAATAAATGATATAGAGAGGGCAATAGAAGCCAGATGCTTATCATTAATTATTAAGCAGCAGCCGGTAGCCAAAGATTTAAGAATGGTTACAACAGCTTTAAAGGTTGTTACTGATATGGAGCGTATAGGAGATCATGCTGCGGATATAGGATATCTTATTATTCGTGAGAAGAGAGAACACATATATGACCTGGTAAAACATATTCCGGAGATGGGAAAGGCGGCTAAGGACATGGTCCGTGATGCTGTTATTGCCTTTACAACTATAGATGTGGAAATGGCCAGAAAAATTATTAAGCAGGATGATATTGTAGATAACCTCTTTGATCAGGTGAAGCAGGAGGTTGCAAATATATTAAGAGCATCCTCAGAGCAGGTCGATCAATGTGTTGATATACTAATGATAGCCAAATATCTAGAGCGCATAGGAGATCATGTTGTTAACATCTGTGAATGGACAGAATTTCACGAGACAGGAACAATGAACAATATAAGATTACTATAAGAGTGATTTCTTACAGGGCAAGTTTGTATAGCGGTCCAAAGTCAATAGTTTATGGAAGAATGGAGGTTGTGATGGGATATATTTATATAGTAGAAGATGATGAAAGTATCAGGGAGCTTATTAGGATTGCCTTAGAGGGTTTTGGTTATAATATTAAGGCTTATGAATCAGCTGAGCTGGCCCTAGAAGATATGAAGACTGAAATACCAGAGCTTGTTATATTTGATATCATGCTTCCGGGAATGGATGGATTAACAGCAATAAAGCATGTTCGAAAGGATCTTACACTAAAGGATGTTCCCATCATCTGTCTAACAGCTAAGGATAAAGAGGTGGATAAGGTGGCCGGACTGGATCTAGGAGCTGATGATTATTTAACGAAACCCTTTGGAGTACTAGAGCTAGCAGCCAGAATTCGGTCTTTGCTTAGAAGGTCAAGCAAAGAGGAACAAGAAGAAATGACATCAGGCTCTATAAGAATTAATTCGATGACTAGGGAAGTATTTGTTGAAAACCAGCTTATAGATCTTACCTTCAAGGAGTATGAGCTATTATTGTATTTATTTGAAAACAGCTCTAGGGTTGTGTCCAGAGATGAGATGTTAAATCAGATATGGGGTTATGAATATGATGGTGAATCCAGAACACTGGATATACATATTCGTACGTTACGGGGGAAGCTTGGTCCCATAGGTGCAGAAAGCATAAAAACAATTCGGGGTGTGGGCTATCGCTTCGTTAAATAATAGGAGGGCTATGAAGAAAGCGATATTTAAGAATTTTATTATAATACTGTTACTGGCACTTATATTAAGTGGCAGTATTTTTAGTCTTGTTATCAGTAATGTATTATCTAGAAACACAAGGCAGAACATGCTTAATATACTTCATATTTTGGATGAAACCCTTGATTATGATAAAGATTTGAAAGGCCAGATTGATCAATTAACTCTACTATATGAAAATAGTAAAGCCAGAATAACCATTATGGATATTAAGGGAATTATACTGGTTGATAGCAATATTAGCGATTATGTAAACATGGAAAATCATATAGACAGGGAGGAGATACAGCAGGCATTAAGAGAGGGAAAAGGAGCAGCAAGAAGAAAATCCGGAACCCTTAATATTTCTATGCTATATGTATCCTACATATCAAGGCAAGGGGATTATATATTACGGATAGCCATGCCTTTTTCTGGGCTCTGGGANTATGTACTTATACTATTTCCGGCAATTTTAATGAGCCTGGGGGTAAGCCTTATTATATCTTTGATATTAGCTAACAGATTCTCACGTACAATTACTAAGCCTCTTTATGAAATCTCCGAGCAGCTCTTAAAGCTTCAAGAAAATAATCCAGAGTTCTCCTTCAAACCCTATGAGTATTTCGAGCTAAATCTAATTGCTGACACCACTAAGCGAATGGCAGATGCTNTAAAGGAATCGATTAAGAAGATAGAGTTTGAAAAGCTTATTAGGCAAGAATTTTTCACCAATGCCTCCCATGAACTTAAAACGCCTATAACCTCTATTAGGGGTTATATTGAGCTCCTGGAAAATGGTATGGCGACAGATGAAAATATGAAGCTGGAGTTTATGGGNAGAATAAAAAAAGAGGCCCAGAATATGACAGAACTAATAAATGATATTCTTATGATATCACGTCTTGAGACAAAAGAGGTAGAAGTCATAAGAACTGATGTCAGAATCTGTTCATTAATAAATGAGTTAATTGCATCATTAAAACCCCTAGCTGCTGAAAATAATATCACCATTGAAATGAGCTGCAAGCCCATAGTAATCTCGGCTAATCATGGACAAATGAGAGAGCTATTTAATAATNTACTAACAAATGCAATAAAATATAATAAACCAAATGGTCAGGTAAAGGTATATGTCACAACAGAGGGTAATGATGCCATCTTTATAGTAGAGGATAGCGGAGTTGGAATACCAGAAGAATCAAGGCAAAGGGTGTTTGAAAGATTTTACCGGGTTGATAGGGGTAGAAGCAAAAAATTGGGCGGGACAGGCTTAGGACTTTCTATAGTAAAGCATATTGTCAATTATTATAACGGGACCATAGAGCTTGATAGTAAGGAGGGAAGGGGTTCCAAATTTACGGTACGTATTCCTATGAGTTAATAAATTCAAAGATTTAGTCGATATAAATATATAGACAATATATTTTAACTGATGGGAGATTATTATGAAAAGAAAAGTAAGTATTATACTATTTGGAATTAGTTTTCTAGTTGCTATACTAGGAGAGATGTATCTTCTTAATGCATCATCACCTCATTACTTTAGTATTCTAGGGATTGGAATTGTTGTAATACTTACGGGATATTTATTCTTTGATTCCATTTGGGAATGTATAACAAGCATTAGCAAGAGGAAAGAGTTACTCTGGGAGGAAATGTTAAGGCAGGATTCTGAGAAATGGGATAGTAGGTTTACAGAGCTTCTTAACATACAAAAAGCTAGTTACACAGCAATAAAAAAGAGTGATAAAAGGCTACAGGATCAAATCGATGAGTTATCGGATAGATTAACAGAGATAATGGACCTACAGAACAAGCTGATGGAGGGTCAAATAAAGTCTCAGGCAAATGAAAATAACAATACAAAAAAAGTCGAAGAGGAAATCATACCAATATATGATGATCCCAATGCGACTCTTTCTGAGGATGAAAATTCAAGGCTATTTGAAAGCTATGGTAGATAATATAAAATTATAAATCCGAAAAACTATCATCAGAGAAATACTGCTTACGGTTAGCCCGCTTTTTGTAATAAGCATTTCTGCGCTTTAGACGGGGTCTTTCAACTAATACAAAATAAAGACCAATAATTAAGACAAAAACACCAACAATTAATCCAATTATAATAGGACGAAGATATCCGCCAGAGGATTCGATTTCAGGCTCTACAGCATNGGTATTTGGTAAGGACGATGGTGGATTCTTCTTGGTAAAAGCATGAACAAGACTAGGAGTCTCGGTATTATTATATATGATATCAGCACCACCTACGAACATTCCATCATAGGTATATGATATATTACCTATTACCTTATGACCTTCTTTTATCTTGGTTTCAGGATAAAAGGAGATTTCTTTTTTTGCATCCTTAAAGGAAGCGGAGTTCGGTAGAACAAGATAGCCCTTTTCATCGGTTAAAATAGAGTTGCTCGAAAAATCCAACATTGAATTATAACGGGTGAAAAAGGGAGATTCCTGTATGACATTAGGGCTTTCTAAATCCTTAATTGGATAGATAGAAAAATTATCAAATCCAAAATCCAGAAGCTTTTTGGTATCCTCATACTGATGGGCGCTTGTATCATCCTTTAATATTACACAGATAAGCTCGAGATCGCCTCGCTTTGCCACTGAAACAAGTGTATATCTAGCTTTGCTAGTAAATCCTGTTTTTCCACCAACGATACCCTCGTAGTTTAAATCATTCTTTAATATAAATTTATGATGGTTTCTTAGATAGCGGGTCTCTTTTTGCTTGTTGGTAGGCGGAATCTGGTAAGTTCTTGCGCCTGTAATCTTTCTAAAGGTTTCATTCTTCATAGCCTCTCTGGTTATTAAAGCCATATCATAGGCAGTAGTATAATGGTTATCATCAGGAAGGCCATGGGGATTAACAAAACTTGAGTTTAAAGCACCCAGGCTTCTTGCCTTTTCGTTCATCATTTCCGAAAAAGCCTCTATANTTCCAGCCACATGCTCTGCAGCTGCATAGGTTACCTCATTGGCGGATTCAAGGAGAATACCATATAAGCATTGTAATACCGTAAGTTCTTCACCCACATCAATACCAATATGAGAACTATCCCTTTCAATATTAAAAACAGAATCCCTAGAGAATGTAACCACCTCTCCAGGAGATGAATTCTCAATAACTAATAGTGCAGACAAAATTTTTGTAATACTAGCGGGATAATATGCTTCATTTATATTCTTTTCATATAAAATTAAACCAGTCGATGCTTCCATAACTATAGCTGCTTCCGCATATACATTTGGACCCTTAGGCCAAGTATCAGAGGGTTCATAGCTAGTGGCGGCTGCTGTGGTAGTAAGACTTGACAATATTAAACCTGTAGCACATAAGATAGATACGATTAGCTTTTTCATAAAACCTCCATAAGTACAAATTTAGGATATTGTAAAGGGTTTTTGCAAATACCCCTCTTTCTTTTGTACGGTTAATATTATAAACATAAATCCATAAAAGTACAAGAACCTATAGAGGACAAATAACATTAAAAACATCCATTGTGGACAGTTGACCTATAGGAGAATAATAATTATAATCTTAGGGTAGGTTTTTATCAGCAGATAAGTAGGCTGAAGCACCCTTTAATAGATTACTATAGAATTTGAATAAGGCAGGGGAATAAGATGAGATTAAGAAATATAACTGGTTCAAGAGAAATGGTAGCAAAGGATAAATACACTATAAATGAGCCAGAGAGCTTGAAGGGAAGATGGGCTTCTTATTTTGGCAATGATAATCCCTTACATTTGGAGATAGGAACCGGTAAGGGCCAGTTTATTATGGAACTTGCTATGAAAAATCCAGATATCAATTATATAGGCATAGAAAAATATTCTAGTGTCTTACTGCGGGCTCTTGAAAAAAGAAGAGAGGTAGAGCTTAACAATCTATACTTTATACGCTTCGATGCAGAATATTTAACCAGTATATTTGCAGAAAATGAAATTCAAAGGATATATCTGAATTTCTCTGACCCTTGGCCAAAGGATCGTCACGCCAAAAGACGATTAACTTCAAGGCAATTTCTCAGTAAATATAACCAATGCTTAAAAAAGGATGGAGAAGTTATATTTAAAACAGATAACCGGAGCCTATTTGACTTCTCATTAGAGGAAGTTAAGGCTGCCAAATGGAGCATTAGAGACTTGACCTATGACCTTCATAATAGTCAATATGTTAGCAATAATATAATGACTGAATATGAAGAAAGATTCTTATCAGAAGGGAAGCCTATTCATATGATGAGGATTTATCGATAGGCTATGATTGATAGAGAAATCTAAACACTTTCTATGAGAAATTCCCTTAAATCTGCATATAGATATAATAGAAATAAAAAAGAAATAAGGGGTATTATGAGTAAAAGGTGGAAGCATAAGGTGGCAAAGGCCACTGGAAGCAATTATAAGCTTAATAAAAAGATAATGCAGCTAAAAAGATCATGGGATGAAGTGGAAGCTATGCTTAATGGATCTGTGAAAAGAAAGAAAAAGTAATAAATGTTGACTTTTTTATAATCATAACATAATATAAAAGTCACATAATATTATAACTTGAAGAGATACTATACAATAACATTTGAGTTTGGACAATGTATGCCATACAGATATCCAAACAGCATGAATGGAGGAAAAAATATGGCTTTTAAATTTACAGATGCAAATTTTAAAAAAGAGGCTCTAGAATCGGACAAGCCCGTTCTGGTAGATTTTTATGCGGACTGGTGCGGACCATGTAAGATGATAGCTCCAATCATAGATGAACTTGCCGAAGAGTATGATGGAACAGTTAAAATTGGTAAGCTAAATGTGGATGACAATCCTGACACAGCAAGACAATATCGTGTTATGACCATCCCAACTTTGATCATCTATAAGAACGGTGAAGCAGTTGATACNATTGTTGGGGTAGTAGCAAAGAATGCCCTAAAGGAAAAATTGGATGCTCATAAGTAATATTTGCTAATCTTAAGTTAATAATAATGCAGGATAAGGAGATAAAAGCTGATTTTCTCCAGTCCTGCATTAAGATTAAATATTTTAAAAAAAATAAAAAAAGTACTTGCAAAAACTTATATCATGCCTTATAATAACATTTGCGTTCAAAAATATGTGCCTTTAGCTCAGTTGGTAGAGCACCTGACTCTTAATCAGGGTGTCCAGGGTTCGAGCCCCTGAAGGCGCAGTATAAAAGGTTCTGATTTGCAGACATA
>JGI24710J26742_10002796_pt1 | contig 15196 bp, 6 predicted proteins | sample BioPla2DNA2_FD_26742 | JGI IMG/M metagenome (IMG submission 26742) | reverse complement strand
TGCTCCGTACTTCTTCACAATATAGTCATAACGTGCCATCGCTTGCGCTAATAAGTCGCCGTTAGGATTAGCAACCGCTGTTTTTAAGTACGCTTTTGTTGTAGGATCAAGTGAGTCATTATATTGATTTGCTAGTGTTTCGTTCCATTCTGGTGCATTTAAATTATTTGCGGAACCTGTTGCGTCACATGTTGCCGTCTTTTGAAGAATCTTGATGCCAAACACCGTTGCTTTATGATGAACTTCACTAACAAAAGTCCATGTTCCTGTTTCTTGATGATAGACGTTTTTACCAATTTCCCACACTAAGTCTGCTGTTTTAACATTATCTGCTCCAGGTAAACCGTTATTAAAAATCACATATTCCATAAGACATTCAGCAGGGAAAAACCACGAATAATAACCGTACCCATGGTCAGCGGTTGCGGCACCTGGCCAACTACCATTTCCTTCGCGGCCATCACCATCCCACGAATAGAGATAAACATCACCACTTGAAAGAGTGTGATTCGGGTCATAGAAGATTAAAGTAGTATCTTGTGATTCAACATATTTTCCGTATAGTGTTAAATCAGCAGTTAATAAACCTGGAACATACGCAATCGTTAATTCAGGGTCAGTAAACCATCCCGCAAAACGATGATTTGCACGACGGATATAACATGGTTCATAGGTTAAGCCATCAACTGCCATTTCTTTATCAATAACTTCTGTCCCTAAATACTTGGTAACTGTTTTATATGTTGTACCATCATTATGGAAATAGAAACACTTTGCTTGCATGTCAAATACAATTTGATAAGTACCAGCGGTGTTAACGGTAATATTAAAGTCTTCACTTTCATTAAGGCGACCACCTTTAGAAAGAACAGCACCCGCAGTTGATTTATCTAAATCCATATATGAATAACCAAAACCACCAAGTTTTGTTTTATAAAGATAGATTTTAAAGTCACCAGCTACAAAGCTATCCGTTAGTGCCATATAACGGCCATCAAAACCATCAATTGACACAAGGCGATTTGTTGGTTCAGAGAATTTTGGATCATCCCAGCCATCAAGGGCACTACCAACAGCGATATAACCGCTTGTTCCCCCTAATGGGAATGAAGCAGCGTCATAATCAACCGTAAATCGATAGTCACCCGCTGTTGAGAGTGGGTTTTTATCAGGATTATACATTGTGATTGTAATTTTGCCAGGATAACAAATGCCGAAGTCGTCGTATCCAAATGAGACAACATAATCCCAAGCATTAGAATTTTCAGGGTCATAACCTTTAGCGTCAAAGCGAGCATGCGGGTAAGGAACACCTTGTTTAATTAATTGATAACGTCCAGCTTCCATAATTGTTGTTAAAGTATAAATGTCTGACCCTACTTCTGTTTCAGTAAATGTGTAGGTAGCTGAATTTTCGTCCCACCCAATTGCGTCCCCCGCTAGGACAGGAATATCAGTGGCAGCGTGCACTTTTACACTGTTTTTGCCGAGTAATGGACTAATTATGACACTACTAAAGAGTGCAGCAATAACAAATTTAAAGAGCCACCTTTTATTACTCTTTTTCATCTTTTTGTCCCCCTTAATTTAATTATATTTCGTAAGTAATATTGAGGTTTATCCTCAATTATAATATACAACTCTTAGTCTTTATTTACAATAACATTAATGAATATTTGTTCATAAAAGGATATAAGAAAAAAGGGCCAAGCGTAAACCTGACCCTATTGAGAATTAATGTATTATAGTTTATAAAAACTATTAGATTTTATTTATTGCGTCTTTTTTTCGCTAGGATAGTAAAGCCTGCAAGAGCGACAAAAGCCATAATGCCAAAGCTGCCCGCTACTAACATTGTGCGATGTTCACCTACGACAATTGGTTGTCTTGCTGGTGCAGGTGCAACAACACGGTCCATAAAGTTTGCAAATGTTGCCACTCCATATTTTTGGACGACATAATCATAACGCGCTACTGCTTGTGCCACTAAGTCACCATTTACATTAGCCACTGCATTTTTAAGCTCTGCTTTAACTTCAGTAGTAAGTGCGTTAAATTCACCCGCTAATTCAGTCCACTTGTCAGCAGGAACATTATTAGCCGCTCCTGTAGCGTCACAAAGTCTTGTTTCATGGAAAATCCTAATCGCAAAGAGTGTTGCTTCGTGATGGACAGCGCTCATTACGCCCCACACATAATTTTCCCCATCATGACCATATAAATTCTTACCGACTTCCCATACTAAGTCAGGTGTTTGTGCACCAGCGTTATTATGGAAGAGAATATTTTCAGTAACATTAGCCGCTAAAACATCAAGACTATAATAGCCATACCCGTGTTTAGTCATAAGTGTTCCAGGCCATTCACCTAACTGTTGAGCACCATTATTGTTCCAGCCATAAGCATACACGTCTCCGCCTTGTGCAAAAACTTCACCACGATCAAATACTGTTAATTTTGTATCAACATTATCAACAAATTTTGCGTACAAGTCCATGGCGCTAGTTACATTATCTGGAACGTATTTTGTGGTAAGCGCAGCATCAGTGTACCATCCTTCTAATCTTTTACCAACTTGGGTTGCAACTTTAGAAGGAACGTAATTGACACCACTCCAAGCAGCTTCTTTTTCAAGAAGTGTGCTTCCATAATATTTAGAAACCATTGCGTGAGTTGTTGTACCTGTATGAAAGTACATTTTTCCAATCTTCATATCAATTACTACTAAATAATTTCCCGCAGTTTCTACATCAATGTTATTTCCAGAGCCTTCTTTAATAGCTTCTCTAGCTGTTGAGTTATCTAAATCAACATTTGAAAAGCCCATCTCCCCTTCCCAGGTTTTCCATCTAAATGATTTGAACCCACCAACGACAAAATCGGTTGTTTTAGTTAAATAACGACCACCATAATCACCAATGGGTTCCATTCTGTTTTCTGGATTTGTATCTGTGTGCCAGCCACCTGGTAAAGCATTACCCGCGAGGACAATATTACTTCTTCCTGCTAAAGGTGTTGTAGTTAAATTAATCGTAAACCGACGTGGACCCGCGGGTGAAGTTGGCGAATCTTGTGGATTATAAAGTGTAATAGTAAATTCACCGGAATGTAAAACATAGAAGTTTTGATTTTCATCCGCTAAATTAGGCTCAGTAACTATTAAATAACCTAAGTTTGAGTTTTCTCTATCATAGTCACTAGCTGGAACACGAGCCCAAATGCCTGCATTTTTAAGTAATTGAAATTGGGCTGTACCATCAGCAGGAGTTAGTGTTTTTTCAAATATGTCAGTCTCAAAGCCCGTTTCCGTTAATTGATTTGCTGCATTTGGAGTAGCCCAACCAATGTCTTCAGAGGGACCAACTAACTGTGGATCGTCGGCTGCAGCATTAACCTTTAATCTTTCGCGACTAATTGTTGGTGCGACAGCAGCACCCACTAGCAGTGCTGTTATAACGCCTTTTAAAAGCCATCTCTTATTTTTCGTCTTCATTGTTTGACCTCCTTTTTTTGTCAAATAAGACTTATTTTAGTAACTATTTATAAACGCTGTTACTCTGCGTATTTTGTGCTTATAATTTTGTCTTTATACTTATAATATACAAATATTTGTTATCGTTATCAATATCATTATCGTTAATTTAATTATATTTTCTTCTGCGGAGCATACCTACTCCCGCTATAGCGCTAAGCGAGAAACCACCAATTACTAATGCAACCATTAAACTATCAGTATTTGTATCAACAGGCTTACGAACCCCACTTGGTGTTTGTGAACGATTAATGAAGTTTGCGTAATCAGCACCGCCATATTTACCAACAAAATAATCATAACGCGCCATCGCTTGCGCTAACACATCACCATTTACATCAGCAGTCGCTCCTTGTAAAACACTCTTTACTGCAACATCGAGAGCTGCGTATTCAGTCGCTAATTCGCCCCATTTTTGGGTTGTTACATTATTAGCAGCACCTGTTGGATCACAATTTAGTGTTTCATGTAAAATCCTAATACCAAATAATGTTGCATCACTTTGTGCAGCAGTGTATATTTGCCATGAATTCATAGTTTGTTCAGTGAGATTTAAACAATTAAAACGATTCTCACCAGACTCCCAATTCCATACAATATCATGTGTTTTTACTTCCACACCACCATAAAATCCGTTATTAAAAACAAGGTTATCGCTAACTTGTACAGCCTCAATATCTAATGTATGGTATCCGTATCCATGTTTTGTCATCTGAGTGCCAGGGTAGCCACCAAGCGGTTCGCCCCCGGTATTATTCCATCCAAAAACAGAAACTTCTTCCGTTGTAACTAATTGGTTTTTATCATAAAACACTAATTTTGTATCGGTTTTAGGTGTATATTTAGCATATAAAGCAAGACCTGTACCAGTTATCGCTCTAGGTGTATATGGCTTAGTGAGTGCTGCATCAGTAAACCAGCCATCAAATCGCTTTCCTGGTTGTTCAACAGAAGTTGGTGTATAAACTAAGTTATCGAAAGTCGCTTCTTTTTCAATAACCGTCGCTCCTTCAAATTTAGTAACAAGTTTAATCTCAGTATTATTATTTTGGAAAAGAAGTTTTCTTGTTTTGAAATCAAAAAGGAGTTTGTAATTTGCCGCTGTTTTAACCCTAATATTATTGTCAGTTCCTTGTGCATATTCAATTGCACCACTGGCGGTTGAATTAGATAAATCAACAGCGGAGTAACCCCAGTCCCCAACCCATGTTTTGTAAACAAAGGCTTTGAATTGACTGGCGTCAAACCAACGACTTAATTCTGCATATCGCCCATCAAAACCACTTAAGGGTGACATCCTGGTATTAGGATCATCCTTATTCCAACCACTAGTGTGCCCAACTGCACCACCCACAACGACAATTGAACTTTTACCAGATGGTTGTAAATTCGTATAATTCACCGTATATCGTCGTGGTCCATACGCCGTAATATTATCAGGGTTATACATTCTAATAGTTACTTCGCCAGGATAAGCGATGGTAAAGTTTTCGTCACCACCTGGAAAAGTAATAACAAAATCTTTAGCGTTTGAATTTGCTTTATCATACTCACTACTGGGAAATCTTTGCCATGGATCAGTACCCTTTTTTACAAGTTGATAAGTGCTTGGAGATACATCTAGATCACTCGCAGTAAATGTAAGTTTATATACTTCTGGGTTTGATGAGGCTCCTTCTTTTGTAAATAAGTAGTTAGATGTTGCACTATTACTCCAACCAACACTTGGGCCTGCTAGTACCGGCACATTAGTTGCAGCCTCCGTCTTCACCTTAATCTCATCTCTAATTACAGGTATCATGACAATACCAAACAGTATTGTGGTAATAATACCGTTAATTAACCATCGTTTACTAATTCTTCTTTTCATATGTATGCCCTCCTATTTCACTAAGCTATACTATTAACTTTTTCTTACGCCAGAACCATAACCCTACTCCTAGACCAGCGCCGACAAGCGTGATACTTGGAATACCGATTCCTAAAGCAAGTTTTAATTTATTATTTGGTGTTTCAGGTTCATCAAATCCCGTCACCCATAAGGCATTGATTGTTAAGTCACCGTTTGGCATTGTTTCCGGAATTGGACGATCCCAACCGTTAAATGTATATCCGTCTTTAACCGGATCTTCAGGTACTACTATTGTAGCACCTACTTCGTAAGTAGTTTGACTAATAATAGTGTCACCATCTTTAAATGTTAAAACAAAGGTGTTTTTAACGATGCCTTCAACAGTGATATAGAGATCTTCTTGTACATCAGTGACAGTATAAACACCTTCTACTGGTGTAACGACTTCGTTATTAACTTTTACGACAGCGTTTGATTTACTATAGTGCGCGTGAAGACTTAATTTAAAGGAAACATCTTCACCCGCAATAACTTCCGTCGGTAAATCAATAAAGGAATAATGATTGCTTTCTTCTGTGTGAATTAAAAATGTTCCCGCTTTATCAACTAGTCCGAGTTCAATATAGTCGTAATTCACCCAACTGCCAAGTTCGCATGACCCAGTTAAAGTAACTGTGTGATTACCAGCGCTTAGATTAAGTTCAATAAATGCTGTTTCTTGCATTGATTTCCACCCTGTTGTGTTATAGAGTGAAAGTTTATGCCAGCCTTTATTATCAAAATTAACATAGGCTGAAGCTGTGTCAACTTGAGTTGCGTATCCTACTGTAAAGCTATATCTTCCAGCAACTGGGGCATTAACATTAAAGGTTAAGACTTTAACATCACTTCCGTCTAATAAGATATCATTAGGATTTGTAATTGCTTTGTCTGGCCCTAAGTCACCAACGTATCCCGCGTTACTCCACGGTGTACTTAAGTCTGCGTCACTCTGTTTAGTGGCCGCGCCAGTAAGACTAGCCTCTTCTGCTTCATAACGCACTGGAGTTGGTAAAAGCGGATTTTCTACACCTAAGAATTCTGCGATTTGCGGACTTAACTCTTTCGCGATTGATTCGTGTTGTGAATATGAAGGATGACTATCAGCGCCCGCACCGTAGAGATGCGTATATACATAACCCGTATTCGGGTCAGTTGTCTTTAACTCTGTTACAGTAGCGCTAAATTCTGCGTTAAAGCGACGATTAACATAGTGTCCATATTCATAAAGAATATAAGCGTTAGGATAGAGTTCACGGACACGCGCGTGAAATGCTTTTACTTCTGCTGTAAAGTTTTCAATCGTCGTGCCAAATGTTTGCATAATATTTACACCTAAATCATTATGACCAATACTTAAAACAATCACATCATAATCAAGGAGTGTATGATCGTAAAGGTTTTCATTATCACGGAAGTGACTTGTTTTTTCAAAGAGATGTTTAAGTTGGTTTTCTTGACTCGGTGCCCATCCAAGTTCACTATTATACCCTTGCATTAAGCCGCGACCTGAACAACTTACAACATCAAAGTGAGCGTTATAAGCATCGGCAAGTACACGCGGGAAAGCACCATAAGCATTAATATTTTTATGAATATCAATTTGGTTGCCACAGCTTGTACTTGACCCCAGGAAGAAGAAATTAAGTGCTTTTTGCTCGGGTTTACTAATAGTTGCATCACTTTCTAAGTTAAGTGACACTAGTTCACATAAGCTACCAGCAGCTTCACTAGCTTTATATATTCGAATTAAATATGTTTTAAGTGGATTTAAGTTGTCCACTAGTTTTATTTTTTGATTATTAGCGGCGGCAATATCAATCATTGTTGTTCTTTCATTATCAACACTTGTAGTAATGCGCGCACCAGTTGGTGAATTAAACACCGCTAATACTACTCTAGTCCCCGTCACATTAACATCGATACCACTAGCGCTCCAGTCCATCACAATAACACCGTCTTTCGCAAATTGTCTGCCGCGCAGTAGTGCTTTTTCTTTTAAAGTTTCAGCGCCTATTGATGTTGTTTCGATTTCTTCAGGTGGGACTTCGCCCCCAATTTCTTCATCACTTAATTCTAAGGCTGTGACCGCTACTTTGTTTGAATTAGTAGCGTTAACAGAAACATTAACTTTATTTTCAGCGTTAAAGTTAAATCCTATGTTATTTACTTTAATAAGTGCAACTAAGTCAGTGTTTGTATCACTTGCAGGAAGTGCGACAAATTCTGTCGGATAATCATTAATACTTATCATTATCCCTGTATTACTACCCGCACTAGTGTCACTTAAGCGATAATGAACTTTAAGTGATTTAGTCGTACTTTTTGGTGTAATTTTATATTCAGCGTACCCATTAAAACTTGGATCATTATCATATTTAAACGCTACCGGAATTAAATGCGCATCATGGTCATGAATTGATTTAGTTTCACTAGGATGCGTGACAATTCGTGTGGTGTTAAGTTTAGAATCAACGGTGTAATAAATCCCGTCACTTTCATCATGGGTAATGACTTTAAGTTCGTTTGGAAAAGTAAAGTGCGTAATCCCGCCCCAGTTATTAAATTGTAAAATTAAAACATTTAAGCCGGCATTAAGTGTTACTGGGAAGTCATCGCGCTTTAAAGCCCAACCCGTATCACCTAAATCGCCTTCAAGCGCTAAAGTGCCATTAACATAAAGCCGTACTGGGTAAGCACCTGTAGCGCGCGTAATACCTAAGAGATATGTACCTGCGCTTGGGGCTTCAAGCGTTAAACGAATAAATGATGCCTCAATGTTAAATAAGTCGGGCATCGCGTTTTGTTGCCAATTTGTGCCAACATCTAGCCCTGCTGTTACTTCACTAGCGTCGTATCTTACGTGTGACTTTTGACTAATTTCGCGGGCAACATACTCTGTTTCACCTTCCGCGGCTTTAACTTTTAGAAAGCTAGATGGAGCAGCGCTCACACTAAGAAAGAAAATTGTGCCTAGTAATTTTATTAACTTCTTCATCTTACACCTCCACAAGCGTATTTATCGAACGCCCTTTAAATAGAGCGATATAAGACTTGTCGCGGATGTTAAGCGTTACAGAAACATCATCATCACTTTCATTTTGAATAATCGTGACAATCTTGTTATCGGGATTTAAGTAACTGCATGCATAAAACTTTTGCTCTATATCATGAGCAGTGTATAACCTTTTCGCCCCAACTTCGATATATTTAGCGAAGTGACTAATAAAGTAGAAGGAAGGATTATACACAACTTCTTTCCTTTTTGTATCAAACATTACTGGTGCTTCACAGAAATTATTAACGTGATTTGGTCCACCTCTTTCATCAAGCACTAAGTTCCAATCAATAAAGGCTTCATTATAATTATTAAAGTCATTAATAATATTACGACCATAAGTTTCACCGTGTTTCCATGAACCCATTTCTCCTAGTGGCACTAGGACTTTATTTGCCATTTCGACACATCCTTCCGTGAAATAGAGGTGCTTTTCAGGGAATAAATTATGGACAATACTTAAATGATGATGAGCGTCACTTACATACCAATGATAAGCAATCCCGTAAACATGCTTTCTAACTTCTGGGTCACCTAAAGTAATGCGCGCACGCCGTACGATTTCATCACGGTTATGGTCCCAAATAAATATTTTAGTGTCTAACTTATGTGCCTTAAGCTCCGGCACTAAGTAATCACGAATAAATAAGGCTTCTTCTTCCGCAGTCCAAAGACATGACTCCCAGCGCTGTTTAGCTTCTGGCTCATTTTGAATGCTAATATAATCAACTTTAAGGTCATAACTTTCCATACCCTTTAAATAAAGCGCAAAGTATTTAGCCCAAGTACTATAATGCTCAGGTAAAAGTTTACCGCCTTCATTCATCGTTTTTGTTGTTTTCATAAACGCTGGCGGTGACCACGGTGAGGCAAAAAGTTTAATCTTTTCACCGTGAATTTTATTTACTTCCTTAATCGCTGGAATCGCCCGTGTTTCTTCATTCTTTAAGGTGAAGCTTTCTAGCGAAGCATCCGCCCCGTCAAGGTAATCATAATTACCATATCCAAAGTCACTGGAGTTAATAGTAATTCGCGCTAAGTTGTAATTTAGGCCGTTTTTGCCGAAGTAGGCTGCTAAAACACTTTCTTTTTGTGCTTGTGACATTTTATTTAACACTGAGGTCGTTGCTTCAGTTAATGCCCCGCCAAACCCCGCATGAGTTTGATAAGTTATTTTTTCATCAACGATTAAAAAGCGATTACTCTTCACTTCTTTTGTAGCGTTAAGCTTACCAATTTCTTTTAATCTTTCACCACACTTTGTACTACGAATTAATTTCAACATATTACTTTACCTTATGCACTTTTAAGAGCCCTTCCCATTCTTCAAATTTATATACATCACCACCGACAGAAATTGCTTGCGTTAAATCAGCGCTTTCCGCAAGTAAGTCATAGCGATTACTATTGCTTTTATATTCAATAAGGATGTCGTACCATATCCCCTTCCGTCTAATTTGTGTTAAGTCGAAGTGATATTCGCCGACCCCTAGATTCGCGTCATATTCCGCAAAATGAATGTCGACAACATTATCTTTAACAACAAGACGGAATTTATCAAAGTTTTCAGGCGCTACACCGTTTAATTTCACAATTAAGAACGGCACTCCAGCTTTTACTTCAAGCCTTGCTGAAGTAGAACCAATTAAATGTTCCTGACTAATCAGCGGATAACTAATAATTGTCCCAAGCCCGTTTTTACTCGTTAACACAATAAAGTAATACGGCTCATTATTATCAGGATGATTATCCGTAAATGATTCGTCAGTGATATAAATCGGAAAATGATTACCACTTGTATCAACATTAACAAGCGTAGCACTTTCATCATAATAATGTTTACTACTCCGATAAATATTTTTACCGTACGGATCACAATAACTTGACCACGATGTTTTAGGGTCAAATTCAAACTGAATTAAGACACTGCCATCAGGCTGAGTATCTGCCCGTGGATTCATGTGCGGAATTGTAAAATTGAACACCCCGCTTAAGTCATCAAGCACCATATGTAGTGAATAATTACCAGCGTCGATATTGTCAAAATCAAAGTGATAATTACTACCTTCTAGTGAATACGGAAATAAGTCACTTGGTTTATATGCTTCTTGTTCGGGTGTTAAGTAAAATTTCATATTCGGATTACGATGACTAAGTTTTAATTCAAAGTCATAATTACGCGCATTTTGTTGTGTAAGGGTAAAGTTTTCGACACTGATACTTTGATGCGGAGTTGTCACTGGTTCTTTTGGTGTAACAATTGTTACCGCACTTTCTGCTTGAATGCGGACACTAAGCATCTTGTCTTCGTCATAGACAACACTTACATCTTCATAGGTCGTTGAGTCAATGTTAACAATAACCGTAACATGCGCCCCATCTGCTCGTCTATAAGTCGCGGTATTAATCTTTGCTTCGTTATCAGCGTAACTATCGACTCGGACCGGATAAACGCCGTCAATTGGATAAAGATAACGGGCATTATGCGCTAAAGAGTAAAAGGCAGGATTACGATATAAACTAGTGCCATCATACGTTAAAAGTCCGTAACACACTGCAGTATTGCCTTTAATTGGTTTCCCGTTCGCATCTAATATCCCGTTCCAATAAATCGCCGCATTTGCGCCACTAGATAAGGGACCAACTGTGACATTTTTCATCGACCACGCAAGGTTAAGCGCAAAGTCAACACCAGACGTCGCTGATTCAGTAATTTCTGTGACAAATAACTTTTTATCGGGGTTATTCATGCGTGCTGTTTTAAGAAAATCACGATGCCCATCTTGCCATCCTTGTGAATAACAATGGAAGCCGTAAGAAGAAACATAACTAGAAAGTTCAGCGTCTTCATTTACTAAATCCGTCCATTGTTCAAAAATAATTTCATCACTCGGATCACCAGCGTTATGGTCATAGCCCATAATCGTTGTGTCGTATCCCGCACTCTTAATATGTCTACCTAATAATTTAGCGACGCGCGCAAATTGATAAGCATCCATTGACATACACGGATAATTAACAAAGCCAATATTTGGTTCATTCACTAGTGAAATATATTTAATATTAATATCATGAGCGCGATAAGCTTCAAGTGCTTTAAATAAATATTTAGCGTAACTAATTTCTTCATTACTCGGTGTTGTGCCACTTCCTTCCACAAGTGAACCGCCGCGTAATATCCCTGTTGTTTTCATCCACCCTGGTGCACTCCACGGTGCAGCAAAGAAAATTAGATCAGGCTTAATAAGTAAAGCATCTTTTAGTGACGGGATTAAATATTCTAAATCGCGTTCGATTGAAAAACCGTTTAAATCGTAATCACTAAAACCAATTGTGTCATTAAAAGTATAGAAGTCATTCGTATATGTAAAGTCACTTGTGCCAAGCGGAATCCGAATAATATTTAAATTCGCGCCACTTGGTAAGAGTAAATCTTCAAGTGCTTGTTGTTTAAGCGCTGGACTCATGTTTTGCAGCCAATAGGCCGTAGAATGCGTCATTGCAAACCCAAACCCTGTTAACTCTTCTTTATCCGTGTCGGTGTAGACATGAATCTCATTATTACCAGTTATTTCGTAAGGCACCCACTCTAAATCATTTTCACGACTAAGCATTTTGGCTTTAGTGCCTGTTGTTTCATATAGTTCAGCGTAGTTACTAAGTTCAGCAACAATGCCGCTACTACTGCTACTACTAGTTCTTCTGTTATTTTTACAGCCTGAAAGTAATAAGGCTACAATCATCATTCCCCATAAGAGTTTTCGGTTTTTATGCATATTTACCTCCCCTACCCCTTTACGGCCCCGCTACTGAGACCACCAACGATATATTTTTGTAATGCAAAGAAAATAATGACAAGCGGTAGTGAGACAAGTACTGAACCCGCTAGCATAATTGGATACATGGATGGATTAGAGCTACCTGCGCTCACTAGGTCCCCAAGAGACCTTGCTAATGTGAAGTTCTCTGGGGACTGGATCGCGACTAATGTCCAAAGAAAGTTGTTATAGTTCCACATAAATGTCGTAATCCCTAACACAACCATCATTGGAGTGACAAGCGGGAGACTAATCTTAAAGAAAATTTTAAGTGGTCCCGCGCCATCAAGAATTGCTGCTTCTTCTAATTCATCTGGTAAATTATAAAATTGTTGACGCATTAAAAACACATTGTACACACTCATAACAAACGGTAAAATAAGCACAAGCAATGTGTCATCAATTTTAAGTAACCGACAAATAATTAAATTTGGAATCGTCATTATTGTCCCTGGAATCATAATTGATAAAATGATAATTCTAAAGGTTATTTCACGCCCTTTAAATTTAAGGCGGGCAAACGCATAACCCGCAAGCGCATTTAAAAATAAATTAACGACAGTATTAACACCACAGACAATCAGTGTATTTAAAAATACCTGTCCTAAATTAAGATGCTCAATAGCGTTTTTATAATTACTAAATACAAACTTAACATTGTTATTTAAATCACGGGGAATAAGTGAAAAATGTTCAGCGCTAAAAATAGCCGCAGGTTCTTTAAAGGAATTAGAAATAAGCCATAAGTAAGGGAAAATAAACGCAATTGCTAAAATGCTAAGAATACAGTACTTTGCCACAGTACCAAGCTTATGCACGACAATCTTACGCTTATTTTCCCGGCGTCGCTTTTCAAGTAATTCTTGTAACCTCTCTGCGGATGACACTTCACTTTTAACGACTAATAAGCTCGGAACAAAATCATCTTTTTTCCCAAGTTTAAGCGCTTCGTCACTTACCTTTTTAAGCGAAGTATCGCCACGCGCCACTTCTGTTTGATAACCTTGTGGCACAATTTTAGATTGAATAATGGTAATAACAATAATGATAAAGAATAAGAAATAACTCATCGCCGAAGCTACTCCTGCTTCTTCATATTCAAACATCGTTTTATAGACAGTGAGCATAAAAGTTGTTGTGCTCCCTTCAGGCCCGCCACCCGTCATTAAATACATCTGGTCAAAAGCTTGGAGAGAACCAATAACACTTGTAATAATCATAAAGTAAAGCGTCGGCATAATTCCGGGGATTGTTACATGGAAAAATTGTCGGAAGAAACCGCCACCATCAACTTCACACGCTTCATATAACTGCGGATTAATATTTTTCATCGCACTTAAAATAATGAGCACGTTATATCCTAACCCGCCCCACACTGCCATAATCCCTAAGGTAAAAAGGGCGGTATCAGTTTTGCCGAGGAGATTAATGTGCGTCCCAAACGTCTTATTAATGAAACCGACCGCCCCAATTGTTGGATCGAGTAAAAATAGCCAAATTGCCGAAATAGCCGTGCCTGCTGTCACAGCAGGAATGTAAAAAGCGGTCTTAAAGAACCGCTCGCCCTTAATCTTACTATTTAAGATTGCCGCCACAAAAGTCGCTAATACAATGGAAAGCGGCACTGTAATTAGCATAAACTTAAAGGTTGTCCCAAGTGACTTCCAAAAGTTAGGATAAAGTATCCTATCAGTAAAGATAGCAATATAATTTTTAAAACCAACAAAATCAAATGTTGGTGAGCGCCCATTCCAATTCGTAAATGAGATAAAAAACGAAATTAAGATTGGCGCTAATTGGAAAATAGCAAAATACACTAACAGTGGCAAAACGAAAAGAAAGCCAACACGACCTCTCTTCTTTTTAGCTTGTGTTAGTGTTTGTGCCATACTTTAACTCCCGAACAATCTCCGATTAGCGGCAGTTGCCGCTTCATCTAGTGCACTTTGAATATCACGCCGTGCGGGATCTTCACTTAATACTTTGTCACTAATGGCAATCCCTAAATATTGGTCATTAACTTCAATCCATTTTGGCACGACAGGACGCGGCACTGAATTTTTAAGTTGTTCTAAAATAACTGCTTTGCGTGCCCGTGATTCTTCTTTAATAACGGGAATTGATTCAATATTGGCATATTCTTCAATAGCAGGAAAGTTCCCAGTAAAGCTAGCAATTTTATTAATGTTTTCTTCACGTAATAAAAATTCAATAAGTTTTAAACAATTTGCTTTCTTTGGCGAATGATTAAATATTACAAGATTTTCACCACCCATATTTGAATAAGACTTTTCACCTTTTACTTTTGGTGGAATCATGCTTATACCATAATTTAAGTTTGGATAGTTGGTATCAAGCGCATCAATATCACTTGATGAGCCAAGTTTATAAGCAATAAGGCCACGGCCAAAAGCATTATTTGCCGAACGATTAATTGAACCTTGCGGTTTATCAAAAGTGTAAAGATCTTGAATCATCTTTGCAGCTTCTACTCCTTTTGCGTCATTAAACGCAACGGCAGTACCCGCATCATTAAGTAACTTACCGCCATTATTAGCGAGAAATACTTGATAATACCATCCTGCATAACCGCCAGTACCAATTCCGTCAAAAAGTGACTGATTAGGTCCAGTTACTGGGGTATTTAGCCATTCTTGCCAACTAGTGGGCGGGGTTGCAACGATATCTTTATTGTAAAAAAGCACTGAAGTTGTCATATTCAGCGGTACACCGTACTGACTACCTTTATACATCGTTGTCGCTAACCCTGAGGCAAAGAATTTAGTGTTATCAATACCCTCACTATTAGCGATATATTCATCTAGTTTAGCAATCGTGTCATCATGCGCATAATCACTAATCCGCGGTTGGTCAAGATAGGCTAAATCTGGTTTACT
>JGI24710J26742_10002795_pt1 | contig 15200 bp, 18 predicted proteins | sample BioPla2DNA2_FD_26742 | JGI IMG/M metagenome (IMG submission 26742) | reverse complement strand
CGGCCTTGACTTAGTTCTTGAAGCCTCTTCGACTGTATGTTAGCATAAGAATAGGATGTTTGTCTCATGACTATTATCATAAAAGGGGACAGTATATGAGAGGCTTATTCTATTTTATTGCAATCATAATTTTAATGTTGTTAACAGCGTATCTTTATATACTAATTTGCAACATCAGGAGTGTTAAATGGTCTAAAGAGCCATCCAAGGAGGGTAAATTCGCTGCTGCTAACGGTAAGAAAGTATATTATCGAATCAAAGGAAAAGGCGGAGCAGTTGTTGTCGTTATCAACTCCATCGGCAGCTCGCAGGCTGAATGGTGGCCTATTCAAAACGAGATAGGCCAAAAATGCCGGATAATAACCATCGACCGGCCGGGTTATGGATGGAGTACTTCTGAAAACGAGGATATATCGGCATCAGGTTTTGCTGAAGTACTTAATATGATTCTTAAGTTCGAAAAAATCAGAAAGTCTGTTTTTATTGTTGCCAACGGGACAGGTGTAGTTTATGCAAGATATTATTGTGCTGCACATCCGTCCAAAGTATTAGGAGCGCTATTTATAAATCCTTTCCCTTTGCGTTATTCAGCCTGGACTGATGCTGTAAATAACATTGACGAATGCCCCAATATGCTTGAGAAAGCTAAAAAAATGCAGTATATGGCTTCTAAAGGGCTATACCGTTTGATGTCGCCTTTCAGAGGATACAGATTGGACCCCCGGTACAAGCGTCATATAATAGAGCATTATTCAAAAACAGAGAACTATACTACAATGCAAAATGAATTATCTCAACTGGACAAGCTTATTGCTGAAGTTGAATCAGCCGATGAATTCCCTCATATTCCACTCAGAGTTTTATTTCCCGCAGGGGAATCGCTAATACGTGATTGGATCAGAAACGGCGTTAATGAGTATTCCGCCCGTCAGCTTGGCAGAGTATATCAGGAGCTTTCGACCGATATAATGAGCCTTTCTCCCCTTTCGTCATCTCTCGAAGTGGAAGGCGCCGGAGAGCATATTCATCTTAGCAAACCAAACATTGTAATAGAAGAAATAAGAAACCTTATTTCAGAACAAAAAGCGAAGAAAAAATCTTAATAAAAGGGCTGTTCTTTCGAACAGCCCGACCCAAAATGCCGTTTACCTATTTTTGACACCTGGCTCGCACCAGGTGGGTGTCCTATTGTATATTTCATATTTCCACCGCCGTTGCAAATGGCTTGTGCCATTTGTCGGAATTATCTTGTGGCCTATACTACGTATACAAATAATCGGACTCCCGTGTCACATATAGCAGGTTCAAAATTAAGGCACCACGTACATTTCAGGAATCTTTTCATGGCTTTATTATAACACAGTTTTATTAGCCGCTCAATATGAACCAATTGTCAATTTATGTTAGCATTCCCAGCATAAACTTGTTAATAAGCCGATTATCAGATGTTTTTAGCTATTGCATCTCGGTTAAATTCTTCCAGTAACGTCTGGGTAAAAACTGTTTCTGGAGCTTAGGATTTTTTCTGTTTTCTATGGCAATTGCTTTAAAATAACTCTTCCATAACTCTTCAAATGTTTCATCAGCACCATTGTCTGTATAAACTGAAATATCCTCTTTAGTAAAGATAACCTGATTTGTATCATATAATGCAAAAACATTCCGCTTTGCATCATGAATTATCCATGGCTGATCAGATAATCTTTCCTTAAAGTGCTCCGCGATGAGCATAGTAATATTATTATCAGGCTCAATCTTTGAATAGTATAAGCCGCTATTGAGCTTTTTAAACCTCAAAATACCAAGAAATCTATGGACTTCGCCGGAAACCTTGTATGCAAGGTCATGAACCCTTAGTACATCAGGGTTTTGCAGGTATGATAATATTCCGGGTCCAATTTTCAGGCCAATTCTTATATATCTGTACAGTGCTGTGCCTATCTCGCAGTATTCGCTCAGCCATGCTTTATACATTGTTTCTAATGCTTCATGAGACATTTTTTCTATTACTCTGTGATATACCCTTCCCGATTTTTCCTCATTTGTATCAATCTCTCTTACTTGAGTATCGAGAGACATCTGGTAAAAATTCCGTGAAACAATACTTTCAGGAATTTCTTTTTTCTCATAAGCTTCAAAAACTGCCGTAAGGATCCCCTCAAAGGAACCATCGGTAACATAAATCATTAATAACCACCTAACCGAACATAGATATCTGCCCGTACATAGCCTTAGAGTCTGTTTTCTCCGATAATACGGAATACAGATTTCCTGAGTCAATATCCAAGTCACCGTAATATACACCTTTACAGGTAATAAAGTATTGTGCACGCTTTAGCACAACACGCATACTTTTCAAATCCTCAAAGGACAGAGGGGCAATTCTCCTCGCTCTTACAATGCGCTGGGCCATTTTATAGCCAATTCCCGGCACTCTGAGAAGAGTTTCAACAGAAGCACTGTTAATTTCAACCGGGAATTTATCAAGATTTCTAAGCGCCCAATCACACTTCGGGTCGACTTTAGTGTCAAAGCTGGAATGCTTTTCATCAAGCAGTTCTTCAGCATTAAACCCGTAAAATCTTAACAACCAGTCAGCCTGATAGATCCTATGCTCTCTTAATAGCGGTGGACTGGTATTAATGGCAGGGAGATTGACGTCTGCATTAACAGGTACATATGCCGAATAATATACTCTTTTCAGCTTATAACGGTTATAAAGCTCTTGGGTCAGCCTGATTATTGTTAAATCGCTGTCCGGGCTGGCACCTACAATAAGCTGCGTAGTCTGCCCGGCGGGTACGAACATTTGCTTTTTCCGGTATATTGTAAGCTCATTTGCTCCCTGGATCTGCTCGCTTACAAAGGACATTGGCTTGATTATGGTTTGGTGGTCCTTTTGAGGTGCCAGAAGCTTAAGGCTCTGTACAGAGGGAAGCTCAATATTGATACTCATTCTGTCGGCCAGAAGTCCGGCCTGATGAATAAGGTTTAAATCAGCTCCGGGAATTGACTTAACATGGATATAACCATTGAAGTTATGCTCATAACGGAGTTTCCTCAAAGTCGAAATAATCAGTTCCATGGTATAATCAGGGCTTTTTATTACTGCCGAACTAACGAAAAGGCCTTCAATATAATTTCGTCTGTAGAACTCGATGGTCAGTTCACAAAGCTCATCAGGTGTAAAGCTTGCCCTTCTGATGTCGTTTGATATGCGATTAACACAATACTTGCAGTCATAAATGCAGTAATTGGTAAAAAGCACCTTAAGCAGAGAAATGCAACGCCCGTCTTCTGCCCAGCTATGGCATATTCCTGCAACTGCAGCGTTCCCCAACTGTCCCTTTTTATTGCTGCGGTTACTACCGCTGGATGAACATGAAACATCATATTTTGCTGAATCCGCCAGAATCTGAAGCTTTTCAAGCAGACGCATAAAGTCCTCCAAACATATGTTCTTTTAATAAGTATATCATGAATAAAATTAAAAGAAAATATGTTCGGCAAATATAGGAATGTTTTTTGATGTAAACTATGCAAAAATATCTGGATATTGAATCTAAAAAAATATGGCGGGGTAGCTGTTGCAATTTAAAGCGTAGCATGTATTTCGTAGCGGGCGCGACTAGAAACCGGATGTTGGAACGGAGCGCTAAATCGCTGCAGCTCCCCCGCTTACCAACGTTATATTATCTTATATAAAAACTAAGTATCAAAACAGTTTTTCACCTGGCGTAATTTAAACTCCCTTATCAGGGGGATTTATAAGTATACCTTGTTTTTACTACCACTTATAGTTTTCGTATAATTCTGTCAGGTTTTTATAAACAGGAACACCGGTAGCCTTAAGTCTTTCCTCACTGCAGTGTCCATTTGAAACCAGGCAGCACCGCATTCCCGCTTCTTGTGCAACTTCAAAATCATGAATGGTATCGCCGATAAACAGCATCTCATCAGGCTCACAATTCACCATACTGACAAGCTTTTCTGCAAGACGGGCCTTGCTGTCGGCCCGGTTATTATCCTGTCCGAGTATATTAGCAAAATATGCCCCCAGCCCATATTCCTGGATTTGTTTTGCCAGTACTTCACTTTCTGATGCAGACACAATATGCTGTTCCAGACCTTTATTCTTAAACAGCTTAAGGACAGACAGAACATCATCGTGGAGAGCTATTAGATGTGAATTGCTTAAATAATTCGCCAGATATTCATCACAAACCTCCTGGAAGGTTTCATTATTAAAGTCAAAACCTGCTTCAATATAAACATTAATTACCGGGTACACAATTTTATCCCTGTACATATCTATTGATATGGATCCGAGATTTCTTTTGATAAAAAGGTCGCTAACAGCCTTGCAGCTGGCCTCTGTGTCGTTTATAATGGTACCGTTCCAGTCCCATACAATATGCTTTAAATTCATTTACATCTATCCTTCAATCCTTTTATCATCTGTTATTGATAATACCTTTTCATCGCTGAAATGTCAAAATATCAGTTTTGGAATTAAAGACTTTTTTAAGGTTATCTGTTATAATACTAAAGGAAGATTAAATATTTTTTCAATATATATAACCGGAGATGGTAGATTTGGTTGCTTATGACTCCATATTGGTCTGCATCACCCGTCAGAAGGCATGTGAAAGGCTTGTTAAAGCCGCTGCCAGGCTAAAGAAAGAAGACGGGGAGCTTTATGTTATTCATGTAACAAAGGAAAACTGGAATTTCATAGATAACCCCAGTGATGGCGAGACAATGGAATACCTTTTTTCTATGACTAAGTCCTATGGTGCAGACCTTACGATTTTAAATTCTGATAAAATACCTGAAACGATTGCGCAGTTTGCAGAGCATTACGGGGTTAATCTCATTGTATTGGGAGAAAGTCCGGATGGATCTCAAAATTCTTTTAAACATAGACTCGAGACACTCTTAGGCGATACAGATACAAAGATTATGGCTATTCCGAATACCTGTGCAATATAAATATTTTTATAAGTCCCCGCCTCTATAGACGGCCGGGGACATATTAATTTATTAGCAGAACGGGACACGTCGTCAGTNCCCTGTCCCAAACGGTCATGAACTTTCATGAACCTATAGAATATCTTGATTAACTGTTTAACAGTCCGTATACATCACGTTTGGATAAGCCTCTGTCCTTTGCGGTAAGCTTCATTGCATCCATGCGGTCATATCCTTGCGCCATGTAGTATTTAACGTGCTCCTCGACTGTTAAGTTTGAAAGATCATGTTTCATATTATCCGGAGCTTTATTTTTTGAACCCTCCACAACTATTACAAACTCACCTCTTGGCTCATTGCCGGCAAAATGTGCTATGGCATGGCTTATTGTACCCCTTATGGCCTCTTCATGAATCTTTGTGAGCTCTCTTAATATGCTGCAGCGTCTGTCACCGAAGACCTTAAGGATATCCTCCAATGTTTTTCTGACTCTATGGGGTCCCTCATAGAACAGAAGGGTTCTTTCTTCATATTTTATTGATTCAAGAAATTTCACTCTGTCTTTCTGTTTCTGAGGCAAAAAACCTTCGAAGGCAAATCTTCCTGTCGGAAGCCCGGATAATACCAATGCTGTTAATGATGCGGAGCACCCCGGCACAACTGTTACTGTAATTCCCTGTGAAACGGCCAGGGCTACAAGTTCTTCTCCCGGGTCCGATATGCCCGGCATTCCGGCATCACTTATAAGTGCGATATTTTGTCCGTTTTTTAGTTTTTTCACCAATTCTTCGGCTCTTGAGATACGGTTGTTATCATGATAGCTTATTAACGGCTTCTTTATGCCGAGGTGGTTCAAAAGACGCAGTGAGTGTCTTGTGTCCTCAGCTGCGATCAAATCCACTTCTGACAGTGTTCTGACTGCCCTGTAAGTAATATCTTCAAGATTTCCTATCGGTGTTCCCACCAGATATAGAGTACCATAACTTTCAGCCATTTTATTCTCCTGATCTATAAATTAATTCTGAGTGGAGTGTAGCATTCCTACTGTCATCCTGAGCGTTTAGCGAAAAATCTTTTTAAGTTAAACAGAGGAGCAGCTGTAGACTGCCGCTAAAGAGTAATCGACTTATGCCTTGTTACATGGCACCCTATATTTACCGCAACCGGCAAACCTGCAATATGTGTCGGATATACTTCAATATTTACACCCAGTGCCGNAATTCTTCCTCCAAGTCCGGCAGGGCCGATGCCCAGATTATTTATAGATTCTAAAAGCTCCGCTTCCAGGTCTTTGTAGTAGGGATCGGTGTTACTTTTATCTAATGGACGCATCAAAGCTCTCTTTGCCAATATCGCGGCCTTATCCATGCTTCCCCCTATACCTACCCCCACAATAACCGGTGGACAGGGGTTTGCTCCCGCCTGGCTTACAGTATCTATAATGAATTTTTTTACTCCCTCCACTCCGTCTGAGGGCTTCAGCATTTTAAGCGCACTCATATTCTCACTGCCAAATCCCTTTGGAGCTACATGCAAGGTAAGGGTATCCCCCTCAACAATACTATAATGAATAATAGCAGGGGTATTATCCCCTGTATTTTTTCTCCTTAAAGGATCTTCCACCACGGAATTTCTCAGATATCCCTTTTTATATCCTTGTCTTACTCCCTGATTCAATGCATCTTCAAGGTTTCCGCCAATTATCTGTATCTCCCGGCCCAATTCAGCAAAGATAACAACCATACCCGTGTCCTGACAAATCGCCAGTCTTTCTTCAGCTGCTATTTCAGCGTTTTTTATCAAACTCTGAAGTATAGATCTTCCCGTTTCAGACTCCTCAGCTTTTTCACTTTTTTTAAGAGCTTCCCTTATATCATGGTTCAAAACAATATTCGCTTCAATACACAGGCTCTCTACGGCTTCAGTTATTTTTGATACGTGTATGGTTCTCACTGCTACCCCTCCATGCATTATTATTTTCTTTCAATTACATACTCCCCATGCTCCAGATCAGCTTTGACAATGATCTCAGTTAAAGAGTATTTTTCTTTGATAGCCTCAATATTTGCCCTTTTCTGTCCCACCAGCTTGGATACAAGCTGTGGACGTGTCCTTATAATAATCCTCTTGTGGTTATCTAAATTAAAATCCAGCCAATGGGTAATTTTCTTATACAAAATCAGGGACTCAACCAGCTCGCCGAAAGCAGGATGATATGGACCTGCCACTATTGAACCCTCCAATGTATCAGAATCCTGAAGTCCGATTCTCAGTATTGTAATGCCTGCATCTTTATATAACGGCAGAATATCAGCACACCATTCAACGGCTTCTTCTAAACTGAGAGGGGTATACTGCCCGCTTATGTAGTATTCCTCCAGCAAAGTACCCTTAATAACTAAAGCCGGGTATATTCTAACCATGTCAGGCTTTAATTTTATAACATCCACTGCTGTTTTTAATGCTTTTTTATAACTGTCGCCAGGGAGTCCCAGCATTGTTTGAATTCCCAGCGATATACCACTCTCCCGTATCAACGAACATGCTGATACAACATCCTCAATACTGTGACCTCTTTGACTCTGCAGCAAAACATCCGGATCAAGACTCTGGACGCCCAGTTCAATTACTGTTACTTTGTAATTTTTTAGTATTTTTAATATGTGAGGTGTTATTGTGTCCGGCCTTGTAGAAAGACGTATACCTGAAGCTTTTCCGGCTTTCAGATATGGCCGGGCAAGTTCAAGATATGCTATCATCTCCTGCTCAGGAATACCTGTAAAGCTCCCTCCAAAAAATGCTATCTCAACATTATTATTTTCTCCTACGGTAGAAAAACTCTCTTCAAGAATATTCTTAACACGTGCAGGAGATTGAACGGAAATGGTCCCGCTTATTTTCTTTTGATTGCAAAAAACACATGCATGCGGGCAACCCATATGCGGTATAAAAACCGGTATATTAATATGGCGAGTTCTGCTCATCAAAATCCTCTCTACAGGGTAATCCCCATGTCCTCCAAAGCCGCTTTTGCAGCCATTTGTTCTGCATCCTTCTTTGATTTTCCCACACCTGTTCCGATAGCTTTCCCGTTGGTATATACAGACATTTTAAAAATCTTTGCATGATCCGGTCCCGTAGACTCTATCAGCTTATACTGTATTTGTACATCGCCGGATTTCTGAAGCTCCTCCTGCAATGCTGTTTTATAATCCATAAAAAGCATACCTTCAACAGCCTTTTGATATATATCACCTAAAAGATGCATAATAAAGCCATCGGCCTCATCAATACCTCCATCAAGATATATGCTTCCTATAATAGCTTCCATGGCATCAGATAATATGGAAGGTCTGGTTCTGCCGCCGTTTGCTTCCTCACCTTTGCCAAGCATAATAAGATCACCTAAGCCTATTTTCCTTGCACATGCGGCTAACGATGCCTCACATACAATAAGGGCACGTAGTTTACTCATTTCGCCCTCACTGAAATTTTTCGCATTATTATACAGCATAAGGCTCATAACAAAATCCAGAATAGCATCTCCCAAAAATTCAAGCCGCTCATTGTTCTTAGCCGCAAAATTATGATGTTCGTTTGAAAAAGAACTATGAACCAGAGCATTTATCGCGTATTGTTTATTTCGATATGTGTAACCTATTCTGCGCTCTAAAGTTTTTACAATTTCAAAAACTTCTTCAGGAATTTTTGCCAATTAAATCCTCCTCTAATAAAAACAATTTTATTGTTAATAATTTTAGCACAGTTTACTNTCATTTGTGTAGGCATATATGTTTAGACGGGGCTCCTGCCTTCCAGTTCATAAACAAAGGCCAGAACCTCTGCCACCGCTTTATATAGCTCCGGCGGAACAGCCTGTCCTATATCTACTGTATTATACAATGCCTGAGCAAGAGCAACATTCTCCACAGTATGTATTTTATTCTCTTTAGCTACTTCTCTAATACGCTTTGCCATATAATCCACACCCTTCGCAAGAACATAAGGAGCTGACATTTTCTTTGGCTCGTATTTAATTGCCACTGCATAATGGGTAGGGTTGGTAATAACCACATCAGCTAATGGTACCTCCTTCAGCATGCGGCGCATGGATATTTCCCTTTGTTTTTGCTTAATTTTGGACTTAATCTCCGGATTACCCTCCATCTGCTTATATTCTTCTTTTATTTCCTGCTTGCTCATACGAATATCTTTTTCATATTTTCGCCATTGAAAGTAATAATCCGCAGCAGAAACAATCAATAGGGCAAAACAAATTTTAATTGCTATACTTAGAGCTGTATCGACTAAATAGGCTGCAACAGATACAACCGGAAGATCCATAAGTTTCATCATATTAATAAACTCGTTTTGAATCGAGCTCCATGCAACCCATCCGATTAAAATAACTTTTACAATTGATTTTAGAAGCTCAAAGAACGATCTTGCTGAGAATAGTTTTTTTAACCCTTTTATAGGGTTCAGATTCGAAAATTTGGGTTTTATTACTTCAGTGGTAAACAGAAACCCAATTTGAACATAAGTAGATAAAACTCCGATCAAAATAGCCACTATAAAAAACGGTGCAACCATTTTTACAATTTCAAGAGTAACAAAGGTAACCAGTTTCATAATTTCATTGGGATCCTGCAGATTATAGGCTGACGTATGGGTGAAAAACATATTAAAAATTCTGTTGCATCCTTCATAAACATTCTTTCCGAATATTCTTAATGAAATAAACATAATCAATAGAATCAGGTTTGACGGCAGCTCTTTGCTCTGCATAACCTGACCTTTTTTTCTTAAGTCACTACGCTTTTTCGGTGTTGCTTTTTCTGTTTTGTCTGAAGTATCAGCAAAGAGCTGAAGGTTAATATTAATCATGAGCCTTTCGCCTGTCTCAAAAATTCATAAATTTCTTCATAAGTCCCTTGTATAATGACATTCACAATCCCCTTGAAAGCACTTATTGTAATAAAAATAATAGACAGCCCAAGTATGATCTTAATTGGCATGCCCAACATAAATACATTCATCTGAGGCATNCTCTTGGAGACAATACCTAACGAAATGTCAGTTATCAGAATAGAGACCGTTATGGGAGCCGCTATCTTAAACCCCAGTGCAAAAACACCCGTAAACAGTTTAAAAATTTGACTTATAGCTTCTCCATTAAATACGACTTCTCCTATAGGGAGAATTTTATAGCTGTCAACCATTGCCTGTATTAAAAGGTGATGAGCATCTGTAATAAGCATCATTACTGTCGCTATTATAACATAAAAGTCAGCAGTTACAGGTATCTGGACATTTGTAAGTGGATCAAACACTGATACCATACCAAATCCGATACGCATATCTATTAATTGACCGGCAATATAAATACTTGAGAACAGTAAATATGAGATGAATCCCAACGTGAGTCCTACAAGAAGCTCTCTGGCTATAAGAACAACATAAGCCGTCAGGGACGTGTATGACATTGCAGGCATCTGTATCGAATTTGCGGTAATAACCGAAAAGATAAAGCAGAATCCTACTTTAAAATAGTTTGGAATATTCCTTCTGCCAAAAACAGGTGATAAGAAAAACATGCCTGTAATGCGAACCAATACAAGCAAGAAAATATTCCATATATCCTGAAACGCATCAAAGGGTATGGTGGTCATGGCAACCCCCTTGTTTTATAATCCTTCACAGGCCAATAAACCGAAGCATACTTTCATACATTCGTAAAGTAAATTCTTTCATTGTGGTGAGCATCCATGAACCTAAGAGAAGCAAAGCAATTAACATAGCCAATATTTTAGGAACAAAATGCAGGGATTGCTCTTGAATTTGAGTTGTTGCCTGAAATATACTAACAATTAAACCTACTGTCAAACCAATCAGCAGGACAGGTGCACTCATTTTTATAACAGTCAGCAAAGCGTCTCTGGCTACATCCAGCAGGTATTGTTCCAATTTTATCCCTCACTTCAAGCAGCTATCGTACAAAAGATTTAATAATAGTTTCGGTTAAAAGATTCCATCCGTCTACCAGAAGAAACAACAGTATTTTAAATGGCATAGATATCATTACGGGGGGCAGCATCATCATACCCATAGACATAAGTGTACTGGCAACCACCATATCGATTACCAGGAAAGGTATGTATAACATAAACCCCATACGGAATGCTGTATTTAATTCACTTATCATAAAAGCAGGAGTTACAACTGTCAGCGGAAGATCGGTTAATTCCTCCGGTGGCTCAACCTCAGCAATACTGGCAAAAAGAGCTAAGTCCTTATCTCTTGTATACTTTAGCATATTGTTTTTAATAATAACCTCAGAAGTATCTATAGCCTCTTCCAATGAAATCCTGTTTTCAGTAAACGGCACAAGAGCGTTTTGGTTAATATCGGCCATCACAGGTGACATCAGAAAAAACGTCAAAAAAAGAGCAAGCCCTATTACAACCTGATTGGGTGGTGTTTGTTGCGTGCCCATTGAATTTCTCAAAAAAGAGAGAACAATAATTATTCGTGTGAACGAAGTCATCATTATGAGAATTGAAGGTAATACCGATAATACCGTCAGGATTAATAACAGCTTTATGCTAGCGCTGATTTCCCCCGGGTCGTCAGTAGAATTAATGGTAATTCCATCGTCAGAAATGGAGATTCCCGGTGCGGCTAAGGCAACGGTGCTTAGCAAAGCAAAACATAGCAGAGTCAATATTAGACAGATTACTACTTTTTTCTTTTGCATAGTTTTTTCCTTTAGTGATCATTGGTATTGATTCTCTTTAGTCTTTTAATGCTCCTCAAAATCCCTGTTTCTTCAGGTCCTTCTGCTTCCTCTCCTTCATCCGGGTCCTTATTTTTTTTATCACTTAAACCGGAATAGGTGTCAAAGATTCTCTTGAAATCAAAAACATTCGCTGTTGTCTCATCTTGTTCAACTAAATCCCCGGTATTTATTTCGGTATTAATTTCTGATACAAGTTCCAGACCTTTTTTACTCGACAAAAAAAGAAAATACTTATTCCCGACAAGAATAAGATAAAGGCATCGATCAAGACCCAAGGAAAGGGTTTCTATAATTTTCATATTTTTGTTCCTGGTGCCGTTGGTCATTTTTTTACCAATAAATTTGGTTGTATAATAACAAAGCAGTAAAATTGCTCCGAACGCAAACAATAAGCCAAGTAACTCAAAAAACATATAAGTCCCCCTTTTTTAGGACTATGTTAACCAACTACTTTTTTTACGGCTTCGAGAACACGTTCAGCTTGGAAAGGTTTTACAATAAAATCTCTCGCTCCGGCCTGGATAGACTCAATTACCATTGCCTGCTGTCCCATAGCCGAACACATAATTATCTTTGCAGAGTCATTCAGCGATTTAATCTGTTTTACAGCCTGGATACCATCCATTTCAGGCATTGTAATATCCATAATAACCAGATCAGGATTTACTTCTTTGTATTTTTCAATTGCTTTAATACCATTCTCGGCTTCACCAACAACAGTATATCCGTTTTTTGAAAGGATGTCTTTGATCATCATACGCATAAACGCCGCATCATCAACGATCAGTATACTTGCCATAGGTCTTATCCTCTCCCCGTAAAATTCAGCATATTAAAAATATACCACTCTTAATCATTTAATATCAATTATAATTGATATTCTGACAAAATGAAAGTCTTTTCGTCATTAAAGTAATTAAAGTCGTTTTGAAGGATGTATTATATCGGTTATTCTTACACCGAAGCTCTCATCAATAACAACAACCTCACCCTTGGCTATTGTCTTGCCGTTTACCATTATGTCTACAGGTTCCCCGGCCAGCTTATCAAGTTCTATGATTGAACCCTGACCAAACTCCAGAATCTCTCTTATTTTTTTGGTGGTACGCCCCAGTTCAACAGCAATTTGTAATGGTACATCCATCAAAAGCCCTATGTTTTTCCGTTCTGCTTCAGCCATACCATCATCAAAGCTCTGGAATTGCATAGGCTGAACGTTAACAGGCTGATGGAATTCCTGCCTCTGCGGCGGCATTTGATATTGCGGCATAGGCGGATAACCATATGGGCCATATGGGCTCTGCGGCGGAATTGGAGGTGGCTGAGGCTGTTCCTGCTGCTGTGGCATTTCGACATGAGGCTGTATAGTATGGCTTGGCTGTGTATGCACAGGCGGCGGCGCTGCCAGCGGTGTAGTAGGTTCTTCCTGATGCAGCAGATTGTATGCCATTTCTTTTGCAAAAGAAATCGGCAGAATCTGCATAATCTCACTGTCAATTAAGTCGCCAACTTTAAGTGAAAAAAGAATAACAACTATATTGGAATTACTGTCTATCCGTATTTTATTTGTATCTTCCCCAACACCTATCAATGACGGCTCAGGTGGTGATATGTCAACACGCTTTTCGAATATTGAGGACAATGAGGTGGATGATGACCCAACCATCTGATTCATTGCTTCACTTATCGCACTTAAGTGTAACTCATTGAATTCGGTCTGAATGTTACCGAAACCGTCACCGCCCATCATAAGGTCAGTAATAATCTTAGCATCCTCTTCCTTAATAATCAGGAGATTATAGCCTTTTAATCCCTCGGTGTACTGAACTTTAACAGCAATATAGGGCTTATTAAATTTTTTTGAAACCTCTTCCCAGGTTGTTTCTTCAACTCTGGGTGTCGTAATACTGACCTTTTGCCCTAAAAGTGCATAAAGTGTTGTCGCAGATGTTCCCATACAAATATTGCCTATCTCACCAAGCGCATCCTTGTCTTCAGAAGTCAGCAATGATGTTTTTGGTGTTTCCGGCTCATTGTTTGTATCGGCAGCCGGCGCTTCTTCTTTNATGTCAGCATTTTGAGAATCCTCTTCAAGGCTTGTACCATTTAAAAGGGCATCTATTTCAGCTTGAGACAACATATCTCCCATATTAATTCTCCTCCTCTCGGACTATATCGGTAATATTAACTGCCATTCTTTTATTTCGTGCTCCGGGTTTACCATAAAATTTTAACATATCTCCGACAATTACCTCTATCTTACCGTCTACATTAGTATTGAGTGACAAAACATCTCCCGGCTGCAACATCAGAAAATCATGTACAGAGATAGTTGTTCTTCCCAAAATCGCAGAAACAGGAATTTTGCTCTCTTCTATCTTCCTCTCAATAGCTTCTTTGCTTTCCTCGGTAGATCCATGTTCAATCAGGGAGAACCATAGTTTTGTCGAAAGTTTGCTCATAACCGGTTCAACCGTCATATGGGGTATACAAAGATTCAACAGCCCTTCTACTTCACCGATTCTTGCTGTGAATGTAATTAAAACAACCATTTCGTTTGGTGACATGAGCTGAGCAAACTGAGCATTTGTCTCGATTCTGTCCAGGCTTGGCCTGATGGTTGTAACATTTTCCCACGGATCACGCATCAAACCGAGCATTTGAGATATGATGCGCATCAAAATAGCAAGTTCTATTTCTGTAAAACCCCTCATCTTCTCCATTGTGAAGCCTCTTCCACCCAATATTCTGTCTATCAGGGAATAGGCTATTGAGGGGTTAATTTCAAATATTATAGATCCGGGCAACGGATTAAAATTAATAATACCCAGAACAGCAGGATTAGCTATCGAATTGGTGAATTCCGAGTATTGCATAGCCTGAACGGTCTGTACATCTACCTGTACCAGAGTTCTCAGGTAACCTGAAAGAAAGTTGGTTAAAAGCCTCGCATAGTTTTCGTTAATAATCTGTATAGTACGAAGGATGGTCCTTCGCAAATTTACTTGGGCGACGAAAATCATGGTTGCGCACTTTCTTCTGGGCGGTTTCCATGTTAAACTCTTTAACATCGAGCTCACCGGTATTAAGTTGCTGTAACAGCCTGTCTATTTCATTTTGGGAAAGTATATCGCCCACAAAGTTCCCCCCTGTTACTGTCTAATCCATTTATCAAAGACTACATCTATTACAATCATATCTTCAGAATCTGTTCTTACTATTTCATTAAAAGAAACTTTCAAAGCATTTCGGGCTTGTTCCATTGCATCTTCCTCACCCAGTTCTTCAAAGCTTTGGTTCATAAAATATTTTATACAAGCTTGTTTTAGCATACTCAGGTTCTTTTCCAGAAGCAATTTTCTTTCTTCAAGCAACCTATTCCTTTTACCTCCATCATATATTATGGAGACAGAAACCATGAGAAAGCTGT
>JGI24710J26742_10002794_pt1 | contig 15202 bp, 15 predicted proteins | sample BioPla2DNA2_FD_26742 | JGI IMG/M metagenome (IMG submission 26742) | reverse complement strand
AAGAGAATTGTTCATAGTCCGAAAAGGCATACCTTTAGCTCCATTATTTACGATAGTAGAACGAATGTCTACTATGAGGAAGAACCATATCAGGATATTGAGGTGGTAGATCGGATTGGAAGTGGAGATGCCTATATTGCAGGAGCACTATATGGAATTCTTAAATACAACGATTGTAAAAAAGCTTTGGAATATGGCAATGCCTCCAGTGCGGTAAAGAATACAATTCCAGGAGATATGTATTCTTCTGATTTAAAAGAATTAGAAAAAATCATTGCAGATCATAGAGAGAGTGATAGTAAATCAGAGATGGATCGATAGCCCTGTCGCAATTAAATCACAAAACCCTACCAGATACCATATATTGTAAGAGTAATATTATTTTTCTGGGAGGGTTCAATGAAACGAAAGCTTATCTGTCTACTTGCTTTACTTGCTATGACAGCCAGCTTATTTGCTGGCTGTAAAGGAAAGGACGATATGATAGAGATTACCCTCAATGAGGTTGCTCACTCGGTCTTCTATGCTCCGATGTATGTGGCTTTTGAGGAAGGTTATTTTGAGGACGAAGGATTAAAGGTTAAACTNGNTGAACGGNNTNGGNGCAGACAAGACTATGACNGCGGTCATATCAGGAGAGTGTGAGATAGGGTTTATGGGCTCTGAGGCGTCTATCTACGTCTATAATCAAGGTGCAGAGGATTATGTCATTAACTTTGCACAGCTGACGCAGCGGGCTGGCAACTTTCTAGTATCTAGGGATAAGAATGAAGAATTTACTTGGGCCAATATAAAAGGAAAGACTGTTATTGGTGGAAGGAAGGGTGGTATGCCCCAGATGGTCTTTGAGTATATTCTGAAGAAGCAGGGAATTGATCCAAGCAAGGACCTCAATATAGTTCAGAATATTGACTTTGGATTGACATCACAGGCATTTGCATCTGGTCAGGGTGACTATACGATAGAGTTTGAACCTGCTGCCACAGCCTTAGAGTTAGAGGGTAGCGGTAAGGTGGTAGCTTCCCTTGGCGTTGAAAGTGGTAAGGTGCCATATACAGCTTTTTCCGCAAAAAAGAGTTATATTGAAAAGAATCCTGATGTAATTCAGAAATTCACCAATGCTATTCAAAGAGGCATGGATTATGTGGGAAGTCATACACCAGAGGAAATAGCAAAGACAATACAACCACAGTTTAAGGAGACAGATGAAAAGACTCTGGTTATGCTAGTTACAAGATATTATGAACAGGATACATGGAAGGATAATCTGATATTTGAGGAGACTAGTCTGACCCTATTGCAGGACATATTAGATGATGCAGGAGAGCTTCAAAAAAGGGTTCCTTATGAGGATATCGTTACAAGAGAGTATGCCGAAAAGGCTTTNAAAAAATAACTCCTACTATAGATATGAAAAGACTATAATTATATGAAAGATATTAATAATACGATATGCTCCATTATGAGTAGATAGGTCTATAAAAACCAGTTTACTTATAAGGGAGCATATCGTTTAATTGTTATAGTGAATTGGTATCGGTACCCGGTACAGTATCTGCTACAGTTTCTACGATTTCATCATCTTCTTCGAATTCGTCGAAGTCATCATCAAAGTCCTCAAGATAATCAGGATTCATATACCTATAAACGGCATATGCAATAGCGGCAACAGCTGTAATTGCGCCAATAATTGCGAGGACACATACTAAAGTATGTTTTTTCTTCTCAGGATTTTTCTTATGCATAAGTTCTCCCATCTTTATCGCGCTTAAAAAGTCTTCAAATTTATTACCCATGTCTACACTTCCTTTCTTGTTAGAATCATATCATTATTATGAACCTTCTATAATTATTATAACATGTTAGTGGATGAATTGCTATAGATTATAGTTTCTTATCCAGTTACTTTTTATTCAAAATAATATTAATCTACCTTGGTTAATTTCGCAAATGAAGCAATTAATTTTTTTGTACCGTAACCGGGGAAATCTACGGTTACCTCATAATCCTTACCTCCCATAATAATATCGGTAACCGTACCTATGCCGAATTTGATATGTTTTACATTGTCACCTACATCATAACTCAATGTACCTATATTATTTCCTGCAAAATTCTTAGGTTCATTCGTTGCAAAGGGCTTATAATTCTTCTGCGAATGATGGTATCCAGAAGCTGTTGAAGTATTCTGTGATGCAAATGAGTTCTTGCTATTCTTGTCAGAGGGCATATTTATTTTCAGAAGGTATCTAGGTATTTCATGAATAAAGCGTGATGGCTTGTTATAGGAGGTCTCACCTCTAAGCATTCTATGCTTGGCAGCAGATAGGGATAGACGTTTCATTGCCCTAGTTATTCCTACATAGCATAGTCTTCGTTCTTCCTCGATTTCCTCCTGTGGATTATCAGCATAGATGGACATATAGCTGGGGAATACTCCTTCCTCCATACCACACATATATACATAAGGAAATTCCAATCCCTTAGCACTGTGTAGGGTCATAAGCACTATAGAGTCTGTACTTTCATCTAGATTATCTATATCAGAAACCAGAGCAACCTCTTCTAAAAAACCACTAAGAGTTGGGGCCTCCTCAGATCCTTCTGCATATGTAACTAATTTATTGACTAGCTCGTCAATATTGGCTATACGGTCCTCAGCCTCATCAGAACCCTCAGTCTCTAGATCTCTTAAGTAGCCTGTGGCGTCCAATATATCATCAATAAGCTCTGTAAGATCATAATTTTCCTGATTCAGCTGAGTACGTAGACCCTCAATCATACTAACAAAGGACGTTATCTTAGCGGATGCTCGCTCCAAGCCGGGTATTTGATTAGAGCGGGTAAGAGCCTCGTAAAAGCTCATATCATTATTAAGAGCATAGTCATTTACCCTATCAATAGTGGTAAGACCTATACCCCGTCTGGGAACATTAATAATCCTCTTAACAGCTATGTTGTCAAGGCCATTATCTATAGTTTTAAGATAGGCAAGAATATCCTTAATCTCTTTTCGGGCATAGAAGTTTACACTTCCAATGATTCTATATGGAATNTTCCTTAGTATCAGCTTTTCCTCAAATATTCGGGACTGAGCGTTAGTTCTATATAGGATAGCAAAGTCATTATAGCTAGCTTCATTGTTCTCGACTGTTCTTTTAATCTCGCTGGTGATGCTATCTGCTTCATCAAAGTCTGATTCGAAGAGGGTGTAGCCTACAGGATCGCCTTTACCATTNTCTGTCCAAAGTGCCTTCTCCTTACGGCCTATATTATTTGCTATAACCTCATTGGCAGCCTCCAATATATTTTGTGATGAACGATAGTTTTGCTCAAGCTTTATTACATTGGTNCCTGCAAANGTTTTTTCAAAATTGAGGATNTTTTGGATATTAGCACCTCTGAATTTATAAATACTTTGATCGTCATCACCAACCACGCAAAGATTATATTCCTTTTGTCCATCTTCATTTACACCAGAGGCTAGAAGATGGATTAGTCTAAACTGTGCAGTATTGGTATCCTGATATTCATCTACCATGATATAACGGAATCTATTTTGATAGNTGGTAAGGGCCTCTTTATCATTCATAAAAAGTTCAACGGTCTTAACTATCAAATCATCAAAATCCAAGGCATTACTTGCCTTAAGACGCTTCTGATATTCCTTGTAGGCTTCGGCTTGCTTTTTAAGCATATAATCACTGCCAACACTTTTTTCGAATTCCTCAGGGCTAATAAGCTCATCCTTAGCCTTAGAGATGGCCCCTAAGATAGTTTTNTCAGNTATNCGCTTTGTATCTATCTCTAGATATTTGCAGACCTCACGCATTAGAGTCCTTGAATCGTCAGAATCATATATGGAAAAGCTACGCTCGTAGCCTATTCTGTCAATAAATCGTCTTAAGATTCGAACACAGGTAGAATGGAAGGTGCTAACCCAGATGTTCTCTGAGCCGTAGCCTACAATCTGATCCACCCTTTCTTTCATTTCCCTTGCGGCCTTATTGGTAAAGGTAACAGCCAGGATATTCCAAGGATTGACATCTCTATGCTCAATCAAATATGCAATTCGATGAGTTAGAACTCTGGTCTTTCCTGAGCCAGCACCAGCTAATATTAAAAGCGGGCCTTTATCATGTAAAACTGCACGTTTTTGTTCGGGATTTAATGTATCATATATACTCATGTATCTACCTACCTGTCTTTAAATATTTTGCAAAAAGCATAGAGTAAGTATAGCACGGCAAAGGGTCGGTTTCAAGGTTTCATCATATTTATAAACCTGCCTTAGTCTCTAGCATATCANTATTTTTGCTTTGACATCTAGTATCGAATACTATATAATTAAGTAGAGGTGAGTATATTGGACATGTCAAAAGAGGAGTATATCTCCAGCTTAATAAATAACTTAAAAAATGTGAAATATATAATGCCGGATGATATACCTAATATTGATTTATATATGGATCAGGTTACGACCTTTATGGACAAGCACCTGAAATCCTCCAAAAGGTATAGTGAGGACAAGCTTCTGACGAAGACTATGATAAATAACTATACTAAGAATGAATTGCTTCCTCCACCTTATAAGAAAAAATACACGAAGGAGCACATGTTCCTCCTTATATTTATATATTATTTTAAAAATATATTATCAATAAGTGATATTCAGAGTATATTTAATCCCCTAACAGATAGATTCTATGGAGGAAAATCAGATATTGGCCTTGAAGAAATCTATAGTGAAATCTTTAGACTTGAGAAGGAACAGACTGAAGCCTTAACTAAGGATATGATTAGGAAGATGACTAAGGCCAAGGAATCCTTTGACTTTGTAAAGGATGAGGAGGACCATGATTTTCTTTCAATGTTCTCCTTCATCTGTATTCTATGCTTCGATGTATATATGAGAAAGCATGTAATAGAACAGATTATTGATAATTCCTTAAAGCCTTACAGAAAAACAAGCAATACAGGGGCTGCTAATAACGGAAAAGATCCAAAAGATAATACTAGAACATCAGTAAATACGGAGAATGTTAAAAAGAACAACGTGAAGAATACAGATAAATAATTATAGTAGAAGTATATTAGTAGATGAAGAGGATGCTGTATAGATATCAGCATCCTCATATTTATAGATTTAAAAAAGCCTAATTATTTATTTTCCAGAATTAAAGCTTTTCATTCGTGAGAAAACCATGTCATAGCCATCGTTACCGTAATTAAGAGACCGATTTACACGGCTGATAGTAGCGGTAGAGGCTCCCGTCTTCTCAGCGATTTCTAAATAAGTTTTTTGTTTGCGAAGCATTCGTGCCACCTCAAATCTTTGGGATAGGGACAGCAGCTCATTTACTGTACATATATCTTCGAAAAAAGTATAACACTCTTCAGAATCCTTTAAGCTAAGAATAGCTTCAAATAAATGATCAACAGCCGGTGTTCTGATATTTTTGCTCATCGTTAGGACTCCTTCCTTTCCTCCATTAGTGCTTTTCACACAATACAATTTTAACATTATACAGTATTAAAGTAAAGGGCTTTCTGCTAGTTTCTTATAATGCATAGGTTTATCAATAAAGTATATTTTATAAGCTAGAAAGGTCTACGATGCCTAGGCCTTGATGGACCTCTTCCTGGGCAGAATCTGTTGTCCCTACAAGAGCCCCAATTAACATGGTGGCAGCCCCTTCTATCATCAAATCTATCGCCAGGTCTACATAAGTTTCTGAACAGGCCATCCCTACGGCCGCCAAAATTACAACAACTCATATTATCAACTCCTTTATTAGTTTGCTTTGGTCACGGATTATAAATCTGTAGCTATAATATAATATGCAAGAACAGAAAAAGAGTGAATAATGTCGTTTGAAGCCGAATNACATAATCTCCAGTGAATGTGCAGGTTTTTGTAAGNAGTCTATAAACATAAAATTCATAGAAAGGTCAATAATATATGAAGCAATAAAAGTGACTAATATAGGGTGAAAATTACAAAGTTTTATTGTCCAAGAGCGTCATATTGTATATGGTTTATAGTTGTATTGACATTCTATTATTTTAAGATTAATATATATAAATGAGCAAAGAATTCTTTGGAAAAATTATGTATTTATATATATGGAGGCATCATGAAAAGAAGGAAAAGAAAAAAGCGTTTGCTACAAATAATCCTTATAGCTTTTAGCTTCCTGGCACTAGTAGTAGTAGCCGGGTTAACATATTTGGAAATGAAACCAGTGGTGGCGAATGCTGTCGTTGTTGAAGCAGGAACCAGCTCTATTGATGTATCGCAGTTTCTCTTGGATAAGGATAGGAGCGGTAGTTTTATAACAGATATAGATAGCCTAGACTTAAATACTCCAGGAATGTATGAGGTCCAGATACAGGTCAAGAGAAAGATCCATACATCAAACATTGAGGTTGTAGATACTATTGAACCTACCGCAGAGCCTGTAGAAATCACAGCACTAATTGATGAGAAACTAGAGGCTTCTGATTTTGTCCAGAATGTGAATGATGCTACCGATGTTTCTATATCCTTTGTAACAGAGCCGGACTTATCCGCACCAGGTGAGAAGCTAGTTAAGATTGCCCTTGAGGACCAGGGAAATAATATTAGTGTAATTGAGACCAAGCTATTAGTACTGGATGTAAAAAGCTCTATAAAGGTAGAAGCAGGATCTGTGCTTGATATAAAGCCTGAGGATTTTGTAGATAATGATAATATCAGAGTAGATATTATTTCAGATTTAACAACTCTTGATATCAGTCAACCAACTGTTCATTCTATTGAAATTAATGTAGATGGAAGGAAACTAACCTCAAGCATAGAGGTAGTAGATACTACACCACCGTCCGCCACTCCTGTTCATAAGGATACATGGAAGGGTGATGAGCTTTCACCGATTGATTTTGTTTCAAATGTTATAGATAGATCACCCTATAAGGTGTCTTTTGCTAACATACCGGATTTTGAGGCGATTGGTAGCCAAGAAATTGGACTAATTGTAGAGGATTTTTATGGCAATAAGACTGAGATTAGATCAACATTAACAGTTAAGGAGGACACTGAGCCTCCTGTATTCTATGGTATTAAGGACCAAACAATATTTGAAGGAGACACTGTATCATATAAGAAAGGTATCAGTGTTAAGGACAATAGAGATCAGGAAGTTACTTATAAGGTGGATTCAAGTAAGGTAAATNTAAGTAAGGTGGGTAGCTATAAGGTACATTATACAGCTGTGGATGCTGCCGGAAATAAAGCGACAGAGACAGCCACTATAACAGTGGAGCCCTTTATTGTTACAGAGGAAATGCTTTATGATAAGGTAGATCCTATTCTGAAGAAAATCACTAAAGAGGGCATGACTCAAAGAGAAGTGGCCTATGAGATTTATAAATGGGTTAAGGGCCATGTGGCTTATACTGGTTCATCAGACAAATCGGATTGGATGAAAGAGGCCTACAGAGGAATATCAAATGGACTTGGAGATTGCTTTACTTACTACGCAGTATCTGAAGCCTTTCTAACTCATGCAGGAATAGATAATATGAGGGTAACCAGAGTTGGGGGAAAAACTCAGCATTTTTGGAATCTGATTAATTGTGGAGATGGATGGTATCATTTTGATACATGTCCAAATAAGGATAAAATGGCCACCTTTATGCTTACTGATGCTGAAGTGGAGGCATATACAAAGAAAAGAGGCAATAACTATTATACCTTTGATAAGTCATTATATCCTGCAACACCTGAAAAATGATGATTTATGGAGCCATATATAGAACGAAATAAATCCAACTAAAATTAGCATAATTAGAGTATGAGACAGATCGGAAGGAGATAAGATGGCTAAAAAATTAGGTGTTATTGGAGGATTAGGACCGGTTGCAACTGCATATTTTTATGAGCTGGTTAGTCGCATGACTGATGCCTATCATGACCAGGAGCATATTGATATTAACATAATCAGTAAGCCATCTATACCTGATAGAACTGATTACATCCTGGGTAGAAGCACCGAGAGTCCTCTGTCACATTTGATAGAAGCGGGCAAATCATTAGTAGAATTAGGAGCTGACTGTATAGCTATTCCATGCATTACAGCCCATTATTTTTATGAGGAATTGTCAGATGGTATAAAGGCTCCTATAATCCATATAATACATGAGACGGTAAGATATCTAAAGGAGCATAATGTTAAGAGTGCTGGTATTATGGCTACAGAGGGCACAATGGCAAGTGGTCTATTCCAGAATGAGCTTTTAAAATGTAATATTGAGCCCATAATATTGTCAAGCCAAAGTCAGTGTCTAGTAACAAGCTTGATATATAAGAATGTAAAAGCTGGTAAGCCTGTTAATATGGAGCAGTTTAACCAGGTTAAGGACGAGCTTAAGGATAAGGGAGCGGATACGATTATCCTAGGTTGTACCGAGCTTTCATTGATAAAACGAGATGAGAATATAGGGTCAGGATTTATCGATGCTTTAGAGGTTCTGGCTATGTGTAGTGTGAAATTTTGTGGTGCTAGGTTAAAAAATGAATATACTAATCTTATTACATGATAGAGCATTTTCAAGTGAATAAGGCTAGATATATAGTTATTTAATAAAGATATAAAATACATAATCAGGAAGGCATGAGAATGATGCAGAATAATGTATTAGAATATTTAGAGAATATAGTCAAAAGTGTACCAGATAAAATTGCATATGCTGATGAAAATTATGGAGCTAGCTTTAGGGAGGTATATGATAAGTCTAGAGCAATAGGAACATTCTTGTCTCAGGAGGGATACTACAAGGAGCCTGTGGTAGTATTTATGGGTAAACATCCGAGTGCTATAATAACCTTCTATGGAGTTATATATTCAGGATGCTATTATGTTCCCATAGATGAGGAAATGCCTAGACATCGTATAGAGCTTATATTTCAAAGCTTAAATCCCAAGGCTGTAATATGTGATGAGGACACCATTAAATCTATTGAGGGATTTAATTATAGTGGACAGACATATCTTTATGATGACATCATAAAGACAGCTAGCGATGAGCTTCTATTGGCTAATATTAGAGACAGGCAGATTGATACCGATCCTATATATATAGTATTTACATCGGGTTCAACCGGAATACCTAAGGGAGTTGTGGCATGTCACCGCTCAGTTATTGATTATATAGAGAACCTTTCGGATCTGCTGAGGATTGATGAGAATACTGTATTCGGTAATCAGACTCCCCTNTATGTGGACGCCTGTCTTAAGGAGCTTTATCCCACCTTAAAATACGGGGCAACCACTTATATTATACCCAAGAGTCTCTTCATGTTCCCCTTAAAGCTGGTGGATTTTCTAAATGAAAAGAAGATTAATACTGTATGCTGGGTTGTGTCAGCCCTGACCATGATATCAGCCTTTGGTACATTTGAGAAGGCAAAACCAGAGTATCTTCATACCATAGCATTCGGTAGCGAGGTGTTTCCCATAAAGCAGTTTAAGCTTTGGAGGCAGAATCTTCCCAAGGCAAGATTCATTAACCTGTACGGGCCTACTGAGTGTACTGGTATGTCATGTTATTATGAGGTTGACAGGGATTTTGAATTGGATGAGGCTATTCCCATAGGAAGACCATTTAAGAATACTGAAATAATACTTCTTGATGATGAGGATAAAGAAGCAAAGAAGGGTGAAGTGGGTGAAATCTGCATTCGTGGAACATCACTTACACTAGGTTATTATAAGAATTTTGAAAAGACCAATGAAGTCTTTGTCCAAAACCCCTTAAACAGCTCATATCCTGAGCTAATATATAGAACAGGAGACTTGGGTAAATATAACGACAGGGGCGAGCTAGTATTCGTATCCCGTAAGGATAACCAGATTAAGCATATGGGACACCGTATTGAGCTGGGAGAAATTGAGGTTGTAGCAAATATGCAGGAAGATATAAAGTCAGCCTGTTGTATATTTGATGAGGTTAAGAAGAAGATTATTCTATATTATGTTGGAGACATCAGCAAGGCAGAGGTTGCAGCATTTCTTAAGCAAAAGCTGCCAAGATACATGGTGCCTAATGTGATAGAGAATATAGAGAGTATGCCCTTGACTTCCAATGGAAAGATTAATCGTGTACTATTAAAGGAAAGCTATAAATCAAAATAAATAAGAAAATAAAACAATAATAGGAGAATAAGAGATGGAACAGATACTTGAGATTTTAGAAGGATTGCATCCTGAGGTGGATTTTGAAACATGTAAGACTTTAATTGATGATAAAATCATCGATTCCTTTGACATTGTAACCCTTATATCTGACCTTAGTGAGGAATTCGATGTAAATATTCCGGTGGAAGAGATAATACCGGAGAATTTTAACTCCGCCAAGGCTATCCATGCCTTGATTGAAAGATTACTGGAGGATGAATAATAGGGGGCTTTATGCTTTTTACATCATATGAGTTTATCTTATTTGTAATAGTAGTATTTCTACTATATTATATAATACCGAGGAAGTTCCAATGGATCTTATTATTACTGGCAAGCTATGTATTTTATAGCTATGCTGGCTTAGGGTATTTAGCCTATATTCTGGCAACAACGATAACAACCTATTTGGCTAGCTACAAGATTGGTAAAATCCATACTACTCAAGTAGAATATCTTAAGAAAAACAAGGAAGCCTTAACAAGAGAGCAGAGAAAGACCTATAAAGCGCAGGCTAAGAGAAGGCAGAGATTGTGGCTTGTGCTATGTATGGTTTTTAATTTTGGTATTCTGGCAGTTCTTAAGTATTCTGATTTTACTATACTTAATATAAATTCAGTGCTTGATTTACTGAGAATCGACAAGGATATTCCAGTCCTTGGTTTTGTTTTGCCTTTAGGAATATCCTTTTATACATTTCAAACCATGGGTTATATTATCGATGTTTATAGGGACAAGTATCCATATGAGAGGAATATCTTTAAGCTAGCATTATTTGTGTCCTTCTTTCCTCAATTGATTCAAGGACCTATAAATAGGTTTGATGATTTGAAGGATCAATTATTTAGCAGTCATTCATTTGATACCAAGGGAATATCCTTTGGCTTACAAAGAATATTATGGGGCTTCTTTAAGAAGCTTGTTATTGCTGATAGATTACTGGTGGCGGTAAATACTATAATAAGAAATCCTGATGAATACCAAGGAGTATATGTACTTGTCGGTATGTTCTTTTATGCAATTTGTCTCTATGGGGATTTTACTGGAGGAATAGATATAGCCATAGGTGTGGCAGAGATATTCGGAATCAGATTGAAGGAGAACTTCGAAAGGCCCTATTTCTCAAAATCCATTACGGAATACTGGAGAAGATGGCATATTACACTGGGTACCTGGTTCCGAGAATATATGTTTTTTCCTATATCAGTTAGTAAATCCATGTTAAATCTTTCGAAGAAATGTAGAAAAGTATTCGGTGATGCTATAGGAAAAAGGATTCCTGTATATATAGCCTCAATCATAGTATGGTTTACAACAGGTGTATGGCATGGAGCGGCATGGAACTTTATAGTATGGGGATTACTAAACTGTTTGGTAATACTAGTATCTCAGGAATGTGTTCCTTTATATGAACGTTTTCATAAGCGCTTTAATGTACTAAATACCTTCTGGTATAGACTATTTCAGGTGGCAAGGACCTTCTGGCTGATGAGCTTTCTTCGTACCCTAGACTGCTACAGAAATGTCGGAACAACCTTTAGGATGTATGGAACTGTATTTACAAAATGGAACTGGGAGGAGCTATTCAATGGCGGACTTCTAGGACTTGGACTAAGCATCTATGACTATATGGTATTAATACCTGCCGTATTCCTAATAATATATGTTAGTATGGCATCTAGATCTATTGGTTATAGGGAAAAGCTAGCTACAAAACCCTTAACAGTAAAATATTTGTCATATTTTATATTGATTATATCAATATTGATATTTGGAGCATATGGTGTGGGATATGATGCTAGTCAATTTATATATAGCCAGTTCTAACCACATCGGTTGATATAAGCTCAGGCGGCTGAGCACAATTTCGTGGTTTAAGATAGATTTTAAGAATCTTCTGATTTAATAAGAAAGGCTGGAATCGGTCATGAAGATAAAAAAAGCACTTATTAATATAGTGGCTCTGGCTCTACTTCTTCTTGTGATTTTATTTATACAGGAGCTATTTATGCCTAAATATATGTCAGAAATCCCAGAAGGGAATTTGGTAGAGGAGTATTACAAGGAAGAAAAAAAGCATGACCTAATCTTTGTAGGGGATTGTGAGGTCTTCTCCAATATATCTCCGGTTACTCTATGGGAAAAATACGGCATAACTAGCTACATAAGGGGTAGTGCTCAGCAGCTCATTTGGCAGTCCTATTATCTACTGGAGGAAACGCTAGCATATGAAAAGCCCAAGGCTGTAGTGTTTAATGTATTATCAATGAAATATAATGAGCCTCAGAAGGAGGCATATAATAGGCTGACACTGGATGGCATGAAGCTTTCAGGACATAAGATAAACGCCATTAAGGCCTCTATGATGGATGATGAGGACCTTATAACATACATTTTCCCTCTACTACGTTATCATTCCAGATGGAATGATATAAAGACAGAGGATTTTAGATATTTATTTGGCAAGGATAAGCAATCCCATAATGGATATCTTATGAGAGTTGATATAAAGCCTGTGGGTTATATACCCAAGGGCAGGGTATTGGCAGATTATAATTTTGGAGATAACAGCTATTATTATCTGGAGAAGATGACAAAGCTTTGTAAGGATAATGNTATTGAATTAATCCTAATAAAATCACCGAGCGTCTATCCTTATTGGTATCCAGAGTGGGATNAGCAGATGGTGGATTTTGCCCAGGAGAATGATCTAACCTATATCAATTTTCTTGATGTAGCCGAGGACGAGATAGGAATAGAATACGACAAGGATACCTTCGATGGAGGACTTCATCTAAATCTATCAGGAGCAGAGAAGTTCACAGATTATTTTGGAGAAATATTAAGTAATGATTTTAAACTTCCTGATCACAGAGGTGAAGAGGAATATGAAAATATATGGCAGGATAAGGTGGACTTCTATTATGCCATGAAGGAAGACCAGGAGAGGGAGCTTGAGGAGTACGGATATCTTAAGAGCTATGGAGCTATTGCCCAGACTATTGGAGGCGGAGCTGAAGAGGATTAAGTAGCTACTACTGAATAATTGACAAATCTAGCTGTATGGAATAAAATATTCTCGATAAGGATATTATCATTGAATGAATAAAAATAGCTGCGCAGGTACGCTGGGACGTACTTGAACAAAACTTGAATAATAGGAGAAGAAGAATGAGAAAGATATTTCTTATGATATTGGTTGCCTTATTACTAACAGGGTGCGGTGCTAAGGAAGATACTGCAGATAATAATAATAAAACTGACATACCTGTGAATGAGGATAATGACACAGATAAGAAGCAAGATGATATTGCAAAGGAACCCTCAGGTTTTTCATTTGAGTATAATAATGTCGATATATATATGAATACAGACGTGGTTCCAGTAATTGATGCCTTAGGAGAAGAACTTAATTATTTTGAAGCGGAAAGCTGTGCCTTTAAGGGACTAGATAAATTCTATACTTACCCAGGCTTTGAGATAACAACTTATCCCTTGGACAATAAGGATTATATCTCAGCTGTTAATCTTATGGATGATACAGTAAGTACTCCCGAGGGAATCTATCTTGGATCGACTGTGGAAGATATGATAGCAGCCTATGGAAGTGATTATATAGAGTCATCGGGATCCTATACCTATACTAAGGATGATTCTAAGCTTCAGTTTATAACAATGAATGATGAAATCATAGCTATTACCTATCTAGCTGATGTGGAAGGATTGGAGCAGTAGTTTGATTGATTTAAACTAAACATAGATTTAGAAATAAAGAAAACCAAAGGTGGCTTCCGTTTTGATAGGCGGGAGCCATTTTATATGCAAAAGAAACCATAAAATGCCTGTAGAGTAATTACTGAAAGGAGATGTTTATGGGCGAAAGAAAAAGAGACAAATCATTAGGAATAAAAACTGTGGGTATAAGGGAATGGAAAGATAGAAGAGTTCAATATAACCGTTATGAAGCCACACCCTATAAGGCCTTAGACAAATTATTTAAGTACTATAAATTAGATAAAACTGATAAGGTCGTAGACTTTGGATGTGGTAGAGGCAGGGTGACATTTTATATACATAACCGATTTCAGCTTCCAGTTACAGGTATAGAAGTAAATGCCGATACATATGAGGAAGCCTTAGATAATAAATCAAGCTATAGGCTAAAGGCGAGGCATATCAATGCTCCAATTAATCTACAATATGGCCTGGCTGAGCATTATGAGATAGATGATGAGGATAATTGCTTTTATTTCTTTAATCCATTCTCTGTTCAAATATTCAAGAAGGTTGTTACCAATATTCTACACTCCATAAGAGAGGCTAACAGAACAGTAGATCTAATACTTTACTATCCACTACCAGAGTATAAGAAATTTCTTAAGGACAATACGCCCTTTGAGATAATAAATAAAATAAAGATACCCTGGGCCATCGATAAATATGAAAAATTCATTATATATAGGCTGCGAGAAGAGGATATCTAAACCTTTGAATAGGGAGAGACGAGGGTGAGATAGAGGGGACGCTGGAGACAGGACAAGGGGACCTTTCCCCTGAAACGTCCCCACTTTTCACTTGTCTTAATATTTATCTACTTTAGCCACATTATCGGCTACTGTCATTTTTCTAATCAGTGTATAGCCCTGGGCCATATCTTCAACAGTTGTCTTGCCATTACCTATAATAGATTTATAGGTAAAATTCACATCTGGTGCAAAAGTAGCTTTGATTACTTCAAGCCTATCCTTATTAAAGACCATAAAATATGCGTCTCCCTTATCCTCCAGTCTTTCATCATGCACCATATCCTTTCTAAGTGTCTGTACGATGAATGTACCATCTGAAAGACAAACTACCTCTGAGATACCTCTGGAAAGTTTCTCTCCATCCCGTTCAACATAAGATTCAAAGAAAAGAGTTTTAGCAGAATTGTCGAGGATTCCTTTTTCCACGTAAACATCACCTTTTTTATCATTGTGAGAATA
>JGI24710J26742_10002790_pt1 | contig 15204 bp, 15 predicted proteins | sample BioPla2DNA2_FD_26742 | JGI IMG/M metagenome (IMG submission 26742) | reverse complement strand
TACCTTTTATGATCTTCAACAACTAGAAGTCTTTCTTCATAAGTTAATTTCATAACAAAACCCCATTATCAATCATGTGATCAATAATGGGGTTCATACTAAAACGCTAAGGCTTTTTTGTTTTTAGAAACTATGATCTGTAGTTATAGCTTCATTTGCTATTTCATGGACTTAGAGCACACCATCACAGGAGGTACCAAGTAACGAGCATGATACATTGAACACATCGTTGAAATTGTTAGTAAAGTTACTCATGAAAGCACCAAGTGATAATAAGATCACGACGATACCTACAATCATGGTAATAGCAAAACCTAACGAGAAGATATTAAGCTGAGGAGCAGCTTTTGTCATAACACCTAAGGTGAAATTAACTACAAGCATAGTACAGATAGCACTCATAGACATAGTAAGGCCTGCTTTAAACATACTGCTTGAGAAAGATATAAACTCCTGCATACCTGCAAGAGGGAAAAACTGTCCAATAGGAACAAGCCTGAAGCTCTCTAAAAGCAGTCTGAAAAAGTATAAATGACCGTCAAGGCCAAAGAATACTAAGGTACACAGTACATTAAAGAACTGACCTACTACAGGTGAGTTAGTACCTGATACAGGATCAACTAAGGATGCAAAGCCTAAACCTGTCTGCATAGCGACTACCTGACCTGCAATGGTAAAGGCCTGAGAGACAAAGAGCGTGGCAATACCAAGCACAAGACCTAAAAGACACTCTTTTATGGTAATGACAAAGCCCTGCAGGGTAAACGGATCACTGTGAGGTGGCAAATCAGGAATAGATGGCAGCATACATACCGTTATGGCAAGGGCAAGCAGTGCTCTTGTCATTCTTGGACATGAATTGCCAGAAAATACGAACATAGTTGCTAAAAAAGCACCTATACGGCAGAGCGGCCATACAATCTGTGCAACGGCAGTTAAGGTAACTGAATCTAAACTTTCCATTAGCCTACAACTTGAGGGATAAGCTCCACAAGATTTCTAAAGAAGCTCATCAGTTTCTCAAGACCCCAGTGGGCACCGAACATCAAAGCAAACACTGTAATTAAAAGACGAGGCAGAAATGACAGGGTCTGTTCGTTAATGGAGGTTGCAGCCTGGAAAATTGATACACAAAGACCCACGCACAATGAAGGCAGAATACTTGCACTTACTAAAAGAGCAACCAGGCCTAGTGCTTCACGGACAATATCAACGAATACTTCTACTTCCATAGCTAGCTCCCGACCACACCTAAACCGAAGCTCGTCATCAGCGTACCCATGATCAGGGACCATCCGTCTACTAGTACGAACAGCATCAGTTTAAATGGCAGCGACACAATCATAGGCGATAGCATCATCATACCCATTGCCATCAGGATGGAGGCGACCACAAGGTCAATAATTAAAAATGGCAGGAAGAGCATGAAACCAATCTGGAAAGCGGTTTTTAATTCACTGACAATAAATGCAGGAATTACCACTCTCATTGGTACATCCTCTAGCTTGTCGATTTTTACATTTGCATATTCTGAAAATGCGTTCAAATCAGTCATACGAGTCTGATTGAGCATAAATTTGTGTAAAGGCTTCTGTGCTAGAGCAAAAGCTTCACGAGCTTCAATCTTATCCTGGGTATAAGGCTCAATTGCCTGAGTATAGATATCATCAAAAACAGGTGTCATCACAAAGATGGTCATGAAAAAGGCGATACCTACAAGCACCTGGTTTGAAGGTGCTGTTTGAAGACCAATGGCCTGTCTTAGAATGGATAAGACAATTACGATACGAGTAAAGGAGGTCATCATTACAAGGATTGATGGCAGGAATGACAGTAGTGTCATTAAAACCAGAACCTGTAATGATAAGGCGTAATCCTGAGTGCCGTCAGGGTTTGTCTTTACGGTAAAGGCAGACATATCCAGTGCGTTTTTAGCACAGGCCTCAGGGATTAAAAACAGTGCAAGACCAGAAAATATGGCAATCAGAGCACTTATTGCAAAGGTCTTTTTAAGCGACGACAGTGTAGCAATCAAGGTCTTTGAATTTGACAGGTACTCTTTTTTATTTATCGCTTTTTGAAATATCATCTGCACTTTGCTCTTTGCTATCCTGCATTAACTTCTCAAACTTCTCTTTGGTGTTTTCTACATCAGTAAGATAGTTAATACTAGTTGGGGTTACACCTAATAATACTTGTCTGTTACCTACCTGAACTATAGCAACACGCTGCTTTGGACCAAGGTAGATCTGACTTACTATGCTAAGTTTACTAGAAGTAGATTTTACAAACTTTGTTTTTTTTAACAAATATGCCAAAACAAAGATAATGATAAGTATTAAAAAGGTAGATAAAAACCATTGAACCACTGATGAGCCGTAATTGGTGTGAATAGGTTTTACGGCCTCATCTGCAAAAGTGTTACCTGCAAAGAATGCAAGTAACAGTATGGATAGAGATCTAATCATCTTATTTAAGTTTCTTGATACGCTCAACCTGACTGATAACATCAGTTAAACGGATACCGAATTTGTCGTTAACTACAACAACCTCTCCGTGAGCAATTAAAGTGCCGTTTACAAGCACATCAAGAGGTTCACCGGCCAAACGCTCAAGCTCAATTACAGAGCCCTGGTTTAACTGTAACAGGTTACGGATTGAAATCTTTGCGTGACCTACTTCCATGGTGATAGTAACAGGAATATCAAGAATAGAGTCTAACTTCTTGCGCTCTTCAACCGATAATGGAGCCTTGGCTGTGCCATCGCTCTGTTCGAACTCTTCCATAGGTGCGGTAGCAGCGCCATCTGCATCTTGTGCGCCTAAAGCTGCGGCCCATTCATCGGCTAATTTCTGATCATCTGACATAATATACACCTACTAATCATCATCAAACTCTTCAACATCTTCATCTTCAGAAATGTTAATATTGTTTCCTTTGATGAAGCTGAGATCATTTTTAACACTCTTAGGTCTTTCAAGAACCTTAGAGATTCTAACTGCAATCTTATCCTTTGCTTTACCTAATTTTGCATGATAACTAGGTAAATCCTCAATAGATACTAATAAATTCTCAGGAATATCAACATTTAAGACATCACCTGCTTTGAAATTCATAATGTCACGTAAAGACACTAGGGTATCTAAAAGTTTTACAGATAATTCAACATTTACATCCATAACCTCTTCGCGAAGTGCCTTGTTCCAGCGGAGATCAGTATCACCCTTGTCAGACTGAACACCGGCATCTAAAAGTTCACGAATAGGCTCGATCATAGAATATGGGAAGCAGATATGCAGATTTCCGCCACCACCGTTAAGATCGATATGGAACTTGTTAACTACAAGAACTTCAGATGGGCTGACAATGTTAGCCATCGAAGGGTTAACCTCAGAGTCTAAATATTCAAACTCGGCATCCATTACAGGAGCCCAGGCTTCTTTGTAGTCGGCAAAAACCATCTTTAACAGTTTTTGAATAATACGTCTTTCTGTAGGAGTAAATTCACGACCTTCAATCTTGGTTCTGAATCTACCCTCACCGCCAAAGAAGTTTTCTACAAGGATGAAAACCAGACTTGCCTCAAGAGTAATAAGCGCAGTACCCTTTAGAGGGCGGAATCTAACCATGTTCAGAGAAGTTGGCAAGAACAGAGTCTGCACATACTCACCAAACTTCATCATGTTGACACCGTTCCAGGTTACCTCGGCAGAGTGTCTCATCATGTTAAAAAGACTAATGCGCATGTGACGGGCAAAACGCTCGTCTACAAGCTCTAAGGTTGGCATACGACCACGAACAATACGTTCTTGCGAAGCAAAGTCAAATGGTTTAACGCCACCTGTGTCTTGCGGTATTTCAGGTTCTACATCGTCTGCTCCGTGTAACAGAGCATCAATTTCATCCTGAGTTAAAAATTCAGTCACGACTGTGCTCCATTATTGAAGAACAAAGCTAGTAAACAATATCTGATTTATTACAGGAGTCTTGGCAACTTCTGTCATCTTTGCGCGNGTTGCATCTAAAAGTTCGCGCTTTAATCTCTGTCTACCCGATGGTAAGAGTAAGCTCTCATAGGTTTGTGATGATAGCTTATCAAAAACTACGCTATTAAGCAGAGGCAAATGCTTCTTTGCAAGCTCAGTATTCTCTTCGCCTAATACAGATAATACAACCTGTACCTGGCCTGTATGAATTCTGCGCTCACTCTTAATAGTGAAGACGAAGGTCTGCTCGAATGGAATATAATTTTCCTTCTGAAGCAGTTTCTGCTCTTCTTCAGCCTGAACCTTTTGAGTTGCAATTTCCTCAGGTGATGGGCCAGCAGGCTCAAATGGAGGCAGCTCTAAGAAGTAAGCTGCACCTGTATATCCACCGAAGGTCAGTAGCAGGACTACAAAGAGTCCTACTATTAAAAATAGTTTGCCTTTCTTTTTAGGGCTATCTAAGCCATTGTCAATGTCGTTGTTTTTTGCATTGTCAGCCATAACTCTCTCCGTTTTTATATATTATGGCACAGTGAAATAAATAATCCTTTGATTTTTACGCAAAATAACTGATTGAGTCGTTATTTTGTGAGTTAATTATATTTTCCAGATCATTTAACTGCACGTTTTCATTGTCATCTGCTGCTGTTTCATTTGAAGCAAAGATGGTATCCTTTTGCTCTTCTTTCTTATCATTGTGGTGAGGAGTGTGGGAATTACCGCCATTATCTGCAAAGGAGCCATGCTCTGAGGAATTGCCATCACCTGCAGNGCCATCATCATAATCAACAANCTTAGCATCTGCTGTAATATTGTTCTGTCGCAGAGTTTCCTTTAAAGCTTCAAGAGAACCTTCAATTAAAGCTTTAGTTGAACTGCTGCTTGCACTAATAGAGATCTTTGCAATGTCATCAGCTCCTGTAACATCTAAAGAAATCTTCATTTTACCTAAACCATCAGGATTTAAGTCAAAGACCACGTTCTTAAGATTACGGCTGGACATCATCATAACCTTTTCTGTAAGAGCCTGAGCATTCTCTTTTAGATTTCTGCTCATATTCATCATGTTAAAGGTTTTGTTTAGATCGGATGCAAACAGCTCTTTTGAAGTTGCATTACCACTCTTGCCCATCAGATCATGAATAACATTTGTCTGAGATAATGAGCGGTTATCAAATGACTTGCCATCGTCCATATTCTCAGAAGCACTTTCATTTGAACCTTCGCTGATATTACTTATTGAATTCTGCAAATTATCAAGACTTGAGGTTATTTCAGCTGATGTTGAACCAAATACTCTATTACCTTTTGAAGAAGACTCACTCATACCAGAGGCTGCCTGTCTTAAAAGTGCAAGTGAATTTTCTAGTGTAGACTGGTTTGCCATGTCTTTTGCGTCCATCAATTTATTGATTTTACTTTGAACATCAGCATCAGCTAAGTCCTCATCAGACTGCTGCATCTTATACTGCTCTTCTAAAAGACTAAAGAAGGATTCACCAAAATCCTGAGTATCAGCGTTTACTTTTGAAGGATCGCTTACAGTAACCTTCTGAGTATTAGTGCCTTTTAAAAGAGAATTTAATAAATCATCACCAATTGTATCAGTCATTACATTTGAATCTAATGATAAATCATCAGTCAACGTATCAGTCTTTAAAGAAGCAATCATCTCATTTATTGAAAGCTGACCTTTATAGAATTTATCAACAGCAACTTCAAGCTTCTCTTTTGTAAGAGTCCCCAGATCAAGATCATCTGCATTTAAAATTAAATCTAGCAGAGCACTTGCATCCTCATTTGAAAGATTCATATCATCTTTTAATACTGCAATGTTCTGCTCAAGAGTCTTTGCATCTTTTTGTTGTGTGCTCTCTGCGGTATTTACCTCAGTTTTCTGCGCAAAAAACTTAATAGAGGTATTTTCAGGGGTACCTAAGTTTTCAGGTACAACAGTATTTATAGTTTTTAAAATCTCATCTTTAGATGATAAATCTGCATTTAACGTAGGATCTGCATCTTGTTCATCAAAAGAGATTTCAAATGGACCTTTATCATTATCAGCGCTAAGGATAGCAGTGAATACATCATCAGCTGAACCTTCCGAGCAATCTTTTGCTAATGACTTATTCTCATGATGATCTCTGTGCTTTGTTACCTTGGATTTGTCATCATCTTTTACATCAAAAGAGATTTCAAATGGAACTTTATCATTATCAGCACTAGGGATTGCGGTGAATACATCATCAGCTGATCCTTCCGAGCAATCTTTTGCTAATGACTTATTCTCATGATGATCTCTGTGCTTTTTTACCTTGGATTTGTCATCATCTTTTTCATCTTCATAAATTGCATTATCTTTATTTGCACAAAAAGATTTAGATTCGACCTTCTGGATAGAGAAATTGTTTTTATAAAGAGTGCTGTCTGCTGAAGTTATAAGCTGAGACTCGATTGCACCTAACATGTTTGAAAAATCAATACCTTTAGAGCTGTCCTCTAATGTCGAGACATTGGTATTATCTCTGCCATTAACGGCAAAAACAGCATCCTTGCCCTGATATGTATTGCCTACGTTTTGCATATCATATCCTCTCTTAAATAATTATTTATTCATTTGTTCTTTAAATCAATAAGTTAAGTAAAATTCTTCTTATCTTATTTAATCATCTGTATGATTTATTGCAATTAGCTTGCCAACTTAAAAAAAAGAGCAGTTTATAAAAAGAAAAGACATGATAAGGAATTGTTAAAAAAGGAGGCAGATGCTTTTGCACCACCTCCTGAAGATCACATATGAGATTTAATGAAATCTAAATTCAATCAGTTTGAACTAATTGATTGAAATGTGTTTAGTCTGTTTTGCGGCCTCTTTTTTAATGTAGATATCAAGTTCTCCATTTTCAAAGGCTGCATCGATGTTTGATGGCTCGGCATCATCAAATCTGAACTCACGCTCGTACATACCTTAGTTACGCTCCATAATAACGAAGCCTTGATTGTTCTTTTCCTTCTTACTCTTTACTTTTGTAACGTTTTTATTGTTAATTTATACTTTGATTAAAACTTGCTCTGCGCACCTTCCCATACAGGAATATAAGCACCTTTTTACAGTTCATTTAGAACCTTTTCAACTTCAGGTGTCTGATAAGCTTCAACTACCTTCTTGTAAACATCGTTGTCCTTGTCCTTTGTTCTTGCGGCAATCACGTTTACAAGCTTGCTAAAGAAAGGATTATCTTTTGGATCAATCAACATTCTCTGAGAAGATTGAATTCTTGTAATGATCAAGATTTACAGTAAATGCATACTCATCATTCAAAACGATAGCGCTTAAATCTGGATACAGGCGATACAGAATACCTGAGTCTGCCTCTCTAAACTAAATATTTACATTGTATTTGGTGATATCTGTCTTGTTTGGAGTAAAGCCAGCGTTTGGATCGATTTCAATATGGCCTGCTTTTTCAAGTAGCTAAAGTGCTCTGCCGCCATTGGTTAAATCAGCTGGAATACCGATAATATCGCCATCTTTAAATTCTTTAACTGATGCAATCTTATCCTTGTTTGGAAATAGTCTGATTGGAGCTACAAAGATATTGCCAATTGACAGAATGTCATAGTCATTGTTCTTGCTGTCAGACAGCTGTTGATGAGGATTTTTGAAGATGTCAACTTACAGATCTGATGTCAAAAAACGCTCTATGCGACAATATTGATTGAGGTTGGATATAAAATTTAGTTAACTTCAAGATTGTTGAAATATTGAGCTAGCTTTTTCTTTCCATTAGAATTCTTGCCTGCTTGGAGCTTACGATATCATCTGCAAGCTTCTGCTCAGCTTTCGCTTCTTTTAACAGTCTGTCACGCTTGTGCTTTTCTAACAGACTTTCAATGATCTTTCTTTGCTTCTGCTTATCAAGATAATTGTCTTTTGCTCTTACTTCCTGCAGCTGAAGCTGCACTAAACCTGCTTCCTGACGAAGCTTGATTTTAGCTAGCTTATCAATAAACTGCTGATAGGAATTGAAGGTCATCATATCAAGTCCGTTTAAGGACTTGTTCTGCATTTCGTTTACGTAGATCTGCTCAAACTGAACAAGCTGTTCAATCTGTCTTTGAAAGTTAATGACTGAGTTTTTAGCATCTGTCCACATCTCAAGAGCTTTGTCTTCTTCTTTCTGTCTTAAATCGAGAACAAGATGTAGAGCCTTATCGTCACTCATAGATTACTTCCTTTGAGTGAAGGTAGCTGATGCANCTGGGGATGATTTTCNGACGTTAAAGGTAGCTGCATTCTGATTCTGTGNAGCACCACCCTGTCCCTGCATTGCGTTTACCTTGTCCTGAGCATCGTTAATGAGGATCATAGAAAGCTGTTTTAATCCTTCAAGTGACTTCTTGTAAGGTACAACCTCTTTCATCTCCTGTACTGTAAACTCATCGATGTAAGGCTTAATCATAATAGCCTGATCAACACGCGGATCAGAGCCNCGCTGATAGGCACCAATCTGAATAAGCTCTCTACTTTGAGTGTACTGAGCAAGACACTGTCTCATGGTACGNGCCATCACCATATGCTCTTGTGTAACTACAGCAGGCATAACACGGCTTACTGACTTTTCAACATCAATTGCNGGGAAATGACCAGAGTCTGCAAGGGCACGGGATAACACGATATGACCGTCAAGAATAGCACGNGCAGAGTCGGCGATAGGATCCTGCAGATCATCACCTTCTACTAAAACAGTAAAGAATGCGGTAATGGAGCCCTGTCCTTCACCACCGTTACCTGCTCTTTCAACAAGAGCTGGAAGCTTTGCAAACACTGATGGTGGGTAACCTTTAGTTGCAGGTGGTTCACCTACAGCAAGTGCAATCTCACGCTGAGCCATGGCATAACGGGTTAATGAGTCAATCATCATAAGTACGTTATAGCCCTGATCTCTAAAATACTCGGCAATTGATAAGGTGGTTTCACAGCCTTTTAAACGCATCAGAGGAGAAGCATCGGCAGGAGCTGCAACTACAATTGAACGAGCTCTGCCCTCTTCACCTAGAATGTCATCAATGAATTCTTTAACCTCACGACCACGCTCGCCAATTAGGCCTACCACAACGATATCAGCTGTAGTACCACGGGTCATCATACCAAGAAGAACTGACTTACCAACACCGGAGCCTGCAAATAGACCGATACGCTGTCCCTGTCCAATGGTAAGCATTGAGTTAATTGCTTTTATCCCAACATCTAAAGGCTCTTTAATTGGTCTTCTTGCCATTGGGTTTAGCTTTTTAGCGTGCCATTTGGTAGCAGTTGTGGCTTTAAGTGGTCCTTTACCGTCAATAGGGTTACCAAGACCATCAACGACACGACCTAATAAATGCAGGCCATATGGATAGCTGTCTGTACTGTTAATAGGAGTTACAAGATCACCGTTTTGCACATCGATGATGTCTGTAGTTGGCATTAAAAAGGTTGTGGAGCCAGAAAAACCTACCACCTCGGCACTCATAGGACCTGAGGCAGTATCAATACGGCAGCGCTGACCTAAAGGTACTTTAATACCTACAGCCTCAAGAGTAAGACCTACCACTCTTGTTAATCTGCCAGATAAAACAGGCTCGCGCTCTGTCTCTGGAAGATCAATTGTCTGCAGTCTTGATAAAAGGTTACTCATACTAATGCCTTTTTAACCCTGACCTTGAGGTAAGTCGACAGGTTCTGCCTGAGCATATTGAGGATCGGCACTCTCATCTGCTGGCATTTGCACTTCTGCCATACCATCAGGGATAGCATTTGCATCCGTTGATGCCATCTGTCCATCTAAAGGAGCTTCATTTGTATTATCTAAAGGAGCATCCTGTACCTTAGGATTTGCGCTAGACATTAGAGAATCTTTAATATCGCTTAAGTTACGAGGTGCCACCTTCTTTTTAGGTACAGCATCATATTCAGGGCAACCTTCAAGAGGTTCACGTAAAGCCTGCTCAACAGCAGGATACACACTTACAAGATAATCCTCTAAAAGAGAATCGATTCTGTCGTTTATACGCCAGTCAATTAAAGACTCATCATTTGATACTTTAATATCACCAATTTCTAAGGTTGGATCTTCAATTAACTGATAATTTTCCTTTTTAATGTATTCAGGGCCTAAAGATGCAGTAACAATCGCAAGATCTTCAGGATTTAAACTGATTTTTGCGCCCTTTTGTGCATTTGGAAGAATAGAAATGGCATTCTGAATAGACTTTACTAAAAAGTCAGCGTTCTGCTTAATCTCTTTTTTGGTAATTACCTTTACAAGACGGGAAATGATATAGGCAATCTCATCTGTTACGTCTTTGTCTACTTCACGTAATGGATTAGCAAGAGCATCAGCAAGATATCTGAATCTTTCAGCCTGCTCAATTACAATCTTCTGACCAGAATCAAGACCTTCTTTATGGCCTTGAACAAAGCCATCTTCAGTGCCCTGTGTCAGACCATCCTGATAACCTTTTTCCTGACCTTTTGCAAAGCCCTCTTCATAGCCCTGCTTTTTACCCTCTTCAATACCCTGAGCTATACCCTGCTCATAGCCATCTTTAAGGCCTGAGGCTTTACCCTCTTCGTAAGCATCGGCACGGATTTTATCAAGCTCTTCTACGGTAATTGAAGGATTCTGTTCATCACTTTGAGTCTCTTCAAGTACGGTCTCTAAAACCTCATGAGCCATGCTCATAGCTTCTTTTTGAGCTTCCTGTTTAGCAAGGAGCTGCTGCTCGCGAACCTGAGCACGATGACGCTCAATAGCCTCTAAACTGATGCCTAAAGCATTAGAGATAACTCCTGAATCCTCATCAAGAGTAGGCCACTGTTTTACTGTGTAGTTTTTGACTTTGTCAGCAGAGGTTACAGTGGTTACTTTTTTAGAATAACGAACATCCACACGAGAGTCTTCAGGTTTATCATTGGCATTGATAACTGAGCTAGAATCGTGTGTTTCACCACCAAAGGCGTCAAATAATTCATCCATGGGGTATTAGTCCTTATTAAACGAAGTCACCGCCACCGCCGCCACGGCTTAGCATGATATCACCACTATCAGATAGTTTTCTTGCAATAGTAAGAATTTCTTTCTGAGCTGCCTCAACATCTGAGATCTTAGTAGGACCCATAGCAGCCAAATCTTCCTTGAGAGAAGCTGATGCACGAGAAGACATGTTCTTGAAGAACTTCTCCTTTAGTGTATCGTCTGCGCCCTTTAGAGCCTTCTGCAGCACGTCAGCTGGAACATCACGCAGCAGAGTCTGAATTGAACGGTCGTCCACAGCACCAAGATTCTCGAATACGAACATAAGATCCTGAATCTGACCACCGATTTCCTGATCCTGAGACTGAATTGCATTCATCAGCTGAGTCTCGGTTGAACTGTCTAAGTAGTTCATAATATCAGCAGCACTCTTTAGACCACCAATCTTGGCACTTTGTGAGCCAGCTGCACCGGCAAACTGTTTCTCCATGATTTCGTTCAATTCCTGTAATGCGGCAGGTTGTACTTCCTCAAGAGTTGCAATACGCATGATTAAATCTAGTCTTACAGGCTCTGGAAACTGAGATAAAATTTCAGCTGACTGCTCTGGCTCAAGGTATGATAAAACGATAGTCTGGATCTGAGGATGCTCGTGCTGAATGATAGTAGCAACCTGTCTTGCATCCATCCATTTTAGAGAATCAAGACCACGAGAGCCTGTTCCTAAAGAAATCTGTTCGATTAGGTTGTTTGCCTTTTCTGCACCTAATGCAGAAACAAGAGCGTGACGTACGAAATCTGAGTTTCCAAGACCTAAGTTAGAGTGCTTGGTTACATCCTTTAAGAATGCCTTATGAACAGCGTTTACCTGATCCTGGTCGAATGACACAGTTTCAGACATTCTCACACCAAGTTTCTGAACCTGTTTAGGCTCAAGATTTTTAAAGATTTGAGCGGCATCTTCTTCAGATAAAGACAGCATCAGCAGTGCTGCCTTATCCATACCACTCATATTCTCTAAGGCTGCCTTCTCATCCTCTGTAAACTCTAGTACAGCATTATTGCTAGCAGTTGCAATTGCTAAGGATGGAACTGCAGGTAAGGTTTGTGTATCTGACATATTTTACCCCTAAGCCTTCTCTTTGAAATCTGATTCAAGCCAATCTTTAACCACCTCAGCAGTAAGCTGTGGTTCGTTAGAAGCAAGTGTTCTAACTGCCTTAAGCAGATCAGCTTCCTTACGCAGATTTGGTAATTCAATACCACCTTCATGGTTGATTGTGTATACCTGATCTGCAAGTTCTTTATTCTTTGCAATTAAGTTGAAGTCGTCGTAGCCATCAAGTGCAGACTGAGAATCCAACTCATCCATATCCACCTCTGGGTTTAGAGCAGACTCGTCCTTCTTGAGTAGCTTGTTCAGTAATGGTCTGATTATGAAGATTACGATAATCAGCACTACTAATACAGAGCCACCAATTCTTACTAATCTGTAGAAGAATTCCTGCTCGTACCAAGGTAGTGGAGGCTTGATATCGCCATGAGGGAAACATACAGTCTCTACCTTCACAAAATCGCCACGTGAATCATTAAGACCAAGACCGCCACGAACCAAATCNGCAATCTTATCAAGATCAGCCTGTGAACGTGGGCTGTAGGTTACCATACCGTCTTTATCTAAACTTCTTACATAGTCAACAGCTACAGATACTGTCAGACGCTGTACTACATTTGTAGGGCTTACAGTATGACGCATTGTAGTATCAACCTCGTAGTTACGAACAGCTTCTCTNCTCTCTTTGCGCTGAGACTCTGCATCTGTTGAACCATTTGCAGTACCATTCTTTAGCTGNTGTGGAATTGCAGCGTTAGCAGGAGGCTGATTTGATAATGANCCTGGTACGCCATATGGATTGGTCTTATCCTGTCCACCAGATTCCTCTTTTAATGTCTCTGAACGGATTGCCTGTGAATCTGGGTTATACAGCTGTGAGGTTTCTTCTTGAACTGTGGTATCTAAAGTTACATCTACCTCAGCTGAGTAATTACCAAAGCCAAGCATAGGAGCTAGAATTGAATCTAGCTTGTCTCTGTACTGAGCCTCACGCATGGTGCGAAGCTCAAAGTCACGCTGTAACTTGTTATCTGCTGNATCTGATTTAACCTCAGCACTTAACATACGCCCCTGCTGGTCTGTTACAGTCACGTCTTTTGATAAAAGATTATGAACAGCTGAAGCTACAGTAAATCTGATGGAGTTTACATTCTCTGGTGTCAGATAGGCATTTGGTTTTAGTGTTACTACAACAGAAGCGCTAGGACGGCTCTTTTCACGAGCAAAAACATTCTCTTTTGGGATAGCTAAAAGAACTGTAGCGTGNGATACGCCTTCAATTCTCTCGATAGCACGNGCAAGCTGAACTTCACGACTGTGTTTGATACGCTCGTTTTCCATTCTCTGAGAAACACCAAANCCTGTGTCAGTCATAATGATCTGATTGCCATCATCAGTGGTTTCTTTTGGAAGAGCAATACCNTGNCGTAACATCTTCTCGGTAATTTCGCTGTATTTGTCAGCTGCAACTACGATAGTGTTGTTACCATTTAACTTGTACTTGTAACCTTCGTTATCTAAAAAGTCTAAAACTTTACCGATTTCTGATGATGAGTACTGTCCTAAGGTTCTATTAGCATCACCGCTGCTAGAGCTGCCACCTGAGGTAAAACTGATTACTGCAAAGATGATTGCTGCAATAAAAACGACTAAAAAAGCAATAATCACAATGCGGTGAGTCATCTCACCATCTTTGATGAATGACTTGAAGCCACCCTGTTTTGGAGGTAATTCGGTGTTTTCCTCACCTAAAGGCAATGTGTTTTCGTCAACTGCAGGCTCATTAGCTTGAGAGTTTCCATTTGAGGTTGTAGCCAGTGCAGTGCCTGTGCCTGTGCCTGCATTTTCAGGTTCTTGTGCACCTTGTGGTGCAACCGGAAAGCCATTATCAGCCATGTTAAATCCCCATCGCCAAAAATACAGATAACTTTATTAGATCTGCATTTGAGAAATTGTCTTATATGCTTCAACCATCTTGTTACGAACCTGCAAGGTTGCTTCAAAAGAGATGGAAGCTTTTTGTGATGCAATCATGACATCTGATAGTGTCATTGATCTGTCACCTAAATCAAAACGAGTCTGTTTATTAGCTGAATCGTTCTGTAAATTATTAACTGTTTCAAAAGCATTGTTCAGCATGTTAGCAAATGCGCCGATGTTGTCTGCACCTTTGCTCTCATTTACAGCCTCTACCTGTTTGTCTAATGTAAGAGGAGAATTCTCTACTCTCTGCTCTTGTACATTGGTGGTAGCTACAGTGGTTAATGTTCTCATTTGCTGCTGCATCTTCTGTAGCTGAGCTAACATTGAAGAACTACCTAGTGAATTTACTGACATACTCATCGTTTTTCTCCCTGTCAAATTTCCGACAGTTTTTTCTATAACTAATGAGTATATTTCAAGTTGCGTGCCAACTTTGTAAAAACGCTAAGGCAACAGCTTTTATTACTGAGATTTTGCCTTTTTCTTATATATTTTTCAAGAAATTAACTTTCTAGGACCAAAAAGAGTTGAAACAACTCACATTCACAAAAACAAAAGCCTGGCTCTTGTGTAGATTATACAAAAAACCAGGCTCTTTTTCTGATTAGTCAAAGACGTTTCTGACTAATTGCGCTTTAAAACTTTAACGCCTTCTTCAGTTGCGTATAGAACAATGTCAGCGCCCTTTGATGCGAATAAACCTACGGTTACAACACCAGGAATCTGATTGATCTGCTGCTCTAAAGCTACAGGATCGGTAATTGATAAACCATGAACATCAAGAATTTCACAGCCGTTATCAGTAATGCAGTCGCTCTAAAGCTACAGGATCGGTAATTGATAAACCATGAACATCAAGAATTTCACAGCCGTTATCAGTAATGCAGTCCTTACGCAGAACAGGATCACCGCCTAACTTTCTTAAAGTACGTGCAACCTGCTCGCGAGCCATAGGAATAACTTCAACTGGTAATGGGAACTTGCCTAAAGTCTGTACAAGCTTTGACTTGTCAACGATACAGATAAACTTAGTTGCCATTGAAGTTAAAATCTTCTCACGGGTTAAACATGCACCGCCGCCTTTAATCATGTTAAAGTTTG
>JGI24710J26742_10002787_pt1 | contig 15215 bp, 16 predicted proteins | sample BioPla2DNA2_FD_26742 | JGI IMG/M metagenome (IMG submission 26742) | reverse complement strand
CAGTATTTTTTGCCCCACCAATCTTTTCAATTCCAAATATTAAATAGTTCTTAACATAATCCTCTTTTCTTGTATCTTCGGCATGATAATCACCATCAATCTGATCCTCATTGGTATCATCTTCATTCTTTACATTACCATATACAAAATCACTGGCAGCTTTATAAACCCATCCTCGACCAGTCTTAGTTTTCATCACAAAAAGTACGAATAAGAATAATACCATAAGTACAGAACTAAGAGCGATGAGGATACGTTTCCTTCTCTTTCTTCTTCGCATTTTCTTATTTGCATTCTTCCTTTGTTTCTGGGATTTCCCTTTATTCGTAGTTTGGTCGTCATTTAAGATTTCAAGTACTTGACGACTAAGCAACTCTTGCTCTCGTTTATTCATTTTTATCTCCCCTTATATATCCTAACATTTGACGAAATTTCTATTCACTCATCTTGTGGCATTTTGTCCTATTTTATCAGATTACAAGTAAAAAGGGAAGATAGCAATCATAGGATATTTTAATTGTAAGCCATTTCCATTCCATAGATTTATCTTACAAAACAGAAGAATTCATCTAATTTAATTCAATGATATAATAAAAAAATTATTAAAATTCCATTTTTCGATTGACATAATCATTATTATTATATATTCTATATATCAGCGGGGCATTAGCGCAGTTGGGAGCGCACCACACTGGCAGTGTGGGGGTCAGGGGTTCAAGTCCCCTATGCTCCATACATCCTAAATACCTATAGAGTCAACTTCAAACAGTTAATCGAATTTCAAAAAAAGGTATTGACAAAGTATCCTCTTATAAGCTATTATATCATTTGTGATTATTAATAAATAAAATATGCGCGAGTGGCTCAGTGGTAGAGCATCGCCTTGCCAAGGCGAGGGCCGCGGGTTCGAATCCCGTCTCGCGCTTAAAAAGAAAAGTTCATTCGTCAGAATGGACTTTTTCTTTTTGTGTATTGGATGTATACGATCTGTAATTTCCTAGATAACATTGTAATATCTTCCCTCACCGCTGGCCTTTTCTTATTGATCCCTAATTAACCATAATCGAAATCCGTCATATTTACACAATCCCTGTATTTTTCTGGGCTTGTACTTAATTAAATATATGTTACAATACTTTCATTAAGATTTTTACAATGGAGGAATTCTAGAATGAAAACACCACAGTTTTACTCAAACCTTGATAAACATAGCAAATATATCTTAAAATGTTGTTTCTTTGTTTTTGCGGTCAATGGTTTATATGCAATGATCTTAGGCTCTTTATTACCACTTATCAGTAATGAATATGGCCTTAACAATACGATAAGCGGAGCTTTACTATCCGCACATCAAGCAGGAAATTTATTTGCAGGTTTTATAGCAGGTGTACTACCTATTTATTTGGGAAGAAAAAAATCAATAATTTTCTTATGTAGTTTTGTTGNTATGGGATTTTCTATTATGATTATAACTGGTAATCCTGTCCTATTGATTTTAGGTTTTTTATTTACCGGCTTAAGTAGAGGNAGTATNTCCAATTTTAATAACACCATAGTAAATGAAGTTTCAAATAGTAGTTCATCGGCTCTAAACATTTTGCATAGTGTCTTTGCCATTGGAGCTTTATGTTCTCCTTTTTTAATTATCATAAGTACTAAGATAGCTGGTGATATTGGATGGAAAATAGCTGCCACAGTTATTATAATCCTTGCTATCATCTCTATGATTCTCTTTTCCAGGATGAAGATCAATGATGTGGTAAAAAGAAAAGAAAGTACATCATATCGCTTTCTAAAGTACAAACATTTTTGGATTATTGCTGGAATACTCTTTTTCTATTTATGTGTAGAATCCGCTATTAACGGATGGATCGTAAAATATTTTATTGACGACAATATCATGACCACAGAATATGCTCAAATGCTAGCCTCTTTATTATGGGTGGTCATTCTAGCTGGTAGGTTAACTTGTGCTTACTTAGGAGATAAAATCTCAAAAAAAATATTACTACTAACAACAAGCGTTGGTACTGTAATCTTTTATTTGTTATTATTGTCATCACGGAATATAACCATCATTACCATTGCTATTATGGGCTTAGGTTTTTCAATGGCAGGGATTTATCCAATTACCATATCTACCGTTGGAGGCACTATAAAGAAGTACCCTATGTCTATGGGAATTCTACTTATGCTGGGCGGCATTGGCTCCATTATCATGCCTACGATGATCGGTGCCCTGGCCGATAACTTGGGAATATTCGCTGGTATGAGCGCTATTGTATTTGCTATTGTTATGATGATGATTTTTGTTTTAATTAATGTTTTTAGAAATAAAGAAGCCTAAAACTTGTAGATGAATTTTATAAACATGAATTATAAGAATACAATTATACACCTAGTGGTTAGTAAAAATACAATAACATAGTAAAAGGAGCTGAAGAATTAGCGGTTATATCCGCTGATTCTTTAGCTCCTGTTTTAGTTCATCCTTAAGTCCTTAAAGTAAAGTACGAATTCTATTGTCTAAAAACCTTCTATCCCGTTATTTAATTCAGTTTAAACTTCTTAATCGCATCTTCTAGTTTCTTCGAATTCTTATCCAATTCTAGGGATGCTAGTCGTAGATTTTCAACAGCATCTAATTGATTGCTTGCTGTAGCACTCATTTCTTCTGCTGCTGCAGCGGACTGTTCGGAAACAGCGGAGATGCTCTCAATGGATAATAGGGTATCATCTTTCGCTGTATCTATGGCCTGTATGCCGTCGGATATATGATTCAGATAATTTACCAATTCCTGAACATGATGATTGATATTGTTAAACGCAGATACCGTTCTTTCTAAGGATAAGGTTTGTGATTCCACAATGGTTTCTGCATCTTTTGCAGCTTCCACTGTCTCTTTCGTTCTTGTCTGAATTTCTTTTACTGTATTTTGAATCTGGCGCGCGGCTTGCATGGTCTGATCCGCTAATTTTCTGATTTCTTCCGCAACTACTGCAAAACCTCGTCCAGCTTCCCCTGCTCTAGCGGCTTCAATGGAAGCATTTAAGGAGAGTAAATTCGTCTGAGATGCTATATTATTAATTAAGTTCACCATTCCATAAATATTCTTGGATTGTACTTCAAATTCCTCAATCTTATTGATTACACTTTGAGTTATGGTATAGGTTTCTTTTGATTTTTCATTGAGTTCATCGACAATGACAATACCTTCTCCCGCAATGTTTTGAGTACTAATGGCGATGTTTTCAATTTCCTTTGTGTTTTCGGAAAGATTAGAAATCTGTTCGGATAGTCCTGTCATTTGTATCAGGCACTGCTCCGTATCGCCAGCCTGTTGTACAATTCCTTGCTGGGTATTTTCAATTGTCTGAGTGATATCCTTGGTCCCTCTTAACATATCTTCACAGGTTTGAGTTAGGTTACCAGCTGAATCACTTACGATACTACCTACTTCCTGAACCTCTAAAATAAGTTTTCTCATATCATTTATCATATTGGATATACCGTTTGATAAAATACGAAACTCATCTTTTCGCTTGGTAGTAAATTCAGTGGTAAGGTCTCCTGTTGCAGCTTGTAAGATGGATTTTCTAAGGGATGCTATGGCACCACTGATCCCTCTTGCAATAATCGTAACGGTAAGTATTGCTATAATGCATGCGATAGTTACAAAGGTAATACTCAATGTTTTTATTCCACTTAATTGTTCTAAAACTGTGGTTTTTGGTATCAAAGCACAAATTATAGCATTGATACCTTCCACCTTTTCGTATAAATAGAGATAGTCTTTTCCATTGTATTTTTCAAAAGAGTTACCGCTCTTACTCTCGCCTTCCACTGCCTTATTATAAAATGAAGTATTTGTAAATACACTGGTTTCCTCTGTATTATATAAGGTTTCTTTACCATCTCCAGTAACCAACCCCATGATACAACCTTTACCCAGATCATAATCTGCAAACATTTCTTTTATTTTATGGGGAGATATATCAATCGTAACAAACCCTTTGCCATTGCCATATTTGCGTATAATGGATAAGGCATATCGATCCGAAGTATATCTATCACGATCCGTTGATAAAGCTTCATCTATTGCATGGTGGTCTCCTGTCCAATAATAGTATAAGCTTCTATCTTCAAACAGTTTTCCCTGCTCCGATTCCATAAATGAAGTATAGATATCTTTATTTACTGTATTAAATGAAGATACCGAATTTTGATTATCAACAAAAATATGTATTGCAGCAATAAAGGAATTGGTTGATGTATCAAGCCGAAGATTTTGTTCTATATCACCCTTTAGTTTAATACTGGTCACATCATCCGCTGGCTTTTTATTTTTATAAAATTCTATAACATTCTCATCCAAAGTTAAATCCATGGAATTTTGCTTTACCATATCTAATCCAAAACTTAAATAGTCTGATGTAGCTTTAATCGTATCTGCTGCATTATATATATAATTATTAATAATTGCTTCTTGTGACTTTCTATAAGATAGGACACCATAGATACCTAATAATAAAACCGGAATTAAGAGACCAATAAATAATTTTAACCCGATTTTTTGAAGCATTTCTAATACTATAGTCTTAATTTTACTTCTAACATTAGAACTGAACCCCATAGGATTTTTTTTCACTGAATTACCCTCTACATTATTAAACATCTTATTCCCCTTCTCACATTATTTGGATTGTCTTCCCATGATCGTTGCCCATAATCCCAAATTCTTTAGTACTAAATTACTAGTTCCCATAAATATATCATAACATTTGCCTACTATAAAACAATAGATAATTTTGACAAAAACATTGCAAATATTTCAACATATTATAAAAAGTCGAATTTTATTCCCATTTATTCCTCACATAAATTTACAAAATCAACTAGAATTTTAATTTTGAATTATTTTTGAAATTAGCAGACACCTGTTGACAGTACAAATATTGCGTGTTATATTATATATAGAACAAAGATAACATATATATGTAATAAAACATATCTATTTGTTCTTAGTAACTATATTTACTATTATTATTTCTTAAGGAGGAATGTATTATGTTTTTACCAAGAATTTTTGACAACAATTATATGGATCGCTTTTTTGATGACCACTTTTTTGATGATATGTTCTCCTTCCCTTTTCGCTTTGCTAGTCCTGCATCCCAATGGATGAATACTAATGTACAGGACTTAGGAGATAAATATCAATTTGAAATCGATCTCCCCGGTTATGACAAAAAAGATATCCATGCCCAACTTAAAAATGGATACTTAATTATATCTGCTCGAAAAGAAGAAAGTAAGGAAAAGAAAGATAAGAAAGGCAAATACATTCATAGGGAACGCTATAGTGGAAGCTGCCAAAGAAGCTTTTATGTAGGTGATCAACGGAAAGAAGAAGACTTTAAGGCTTCTTTTGATAATGGCGTCCTAAAAATTGTATTCCCAAAACTAGATCAAAGATCAAATTTTGATAATAGTAGGTATATTGATATCGAGTAATCTATATTTTTTCAGACGACGACATTTGATATTATTATAGAAATTTATTAAAAATAATATGAGCAACCTTTTTTAAACTACTTGATTTATGATTGTAATATAATATAATATAATAGATTTTATGTAATTAAAACCAAATTTTAAGTAAGGAAGGGTTGCTCATGAATTTTATCGAAGCAAAAAGTTATGCGGATTTAAGTAGAAAGGCAGCAAATATCATATCTGCTCAGATTATATTAGAACCAGAGAGTGTACTTGGATTAGCTACGGGATCTACACCCATAGGAACTTATCAGAATTTAGTGAAAGGCTATCAAAATGGCGATCTTGATTTTTCAAGGGTAAGAACCATTAATTTGGATGAATATTGCGGACTCTCCACAGATCATGAACAAAGTTATCGNTATTTTATGAATNACCACTTATTCAACCATATCAATATCGATAGGAACAACNCCAATGTTCCCAACGGATGTGCCGANGATCTCCAAGAGGAATGCAGTCGTTATGAGAAGNTAATTGCTAGCTTAGGTGGCATCGATCTTCAACTTCTTGGTATCGGACATAATGGCCATATTGCCTTTAATGAGCCTAACAGCTATTTTGAAAAAGACACTCATGTTGTTGAATTAAAAGAGTCCACCATCCAGGCAAATGCTAGGTTTTTTAATACTATTGATGAGGTTCCTAAAAAAGCCATCTCTATGGGAATTCAATCCATTATGAGGGCAAGAAAGATTTTGTTAATTGCAAACGGTTCGGATAAAAAAGATATAGTTATGAAATCCGTTTACGGACCAATCACTCCTGAAGTTCCTGCTTCAATTTTACAATTGCACCCTGATTGTACTGTTATATATAGTTATTAGAAATTATTTGAGTAAGTAAATTATCTAGGGTAAAAAATGATTTATTTTCATAGGCAAGTACAAAGACATCCAAATATAAATCAGATAGGGATGTTGCACTTGGCAACATCCCTATCTGATTTATATTAGAAACAACGAAAAGTAAATACTCTTCTCATATTAATTCTTTCATATACCCAACCGTTACGTCTCCAACGAAAACCTTCTACTTGCTGAAAACCAACCCTAATTGGAAAGAACCAAAAATTAGTTCCATTGATTAACCACACATAGGTGAAACGGTTTAGACATCTTCTCATATTCATTGGAGGTCTTGGTCTAAAACCTCCCCTAGGCTGTGCTCCAAATCTAGCTGGTTCCCCCAGTAATTGGCGATCCTCTTCGGGCATTTCAGGTGTAAAACTAGGAGGTGCTGATCTAGGTGCACCATCCATTGCAGGGGGTCTTGGCGGTGTAGGTGTACCACCGGGGAAAAATTGTTGATCACTGATTTTATTATCTTTATTATCTTTTTTATCCTTTTTATCATCTACCCTATAAAATGGATATTCAAATCTATTTCTACCTTGTTTGCTNTCGTAATTCAATATGGTTCCCCTTTCTTCATATTCATTCATAATCAATTTATGAATTATTTTAAGAAAGGTGTGTACCCATTGGTAAATATTAGAATTCTTTCTTCCTATAAATATTTGCTGAAACCATATATGAAATTACTACAGCTATAATTACTAGGACAGGAAGGATAATATATACATTTTCTCTTACAATTTCTAATACTTGTATCAGTTTTGCAGCTACTGGAGAATTTCCTTCCTGTATAATGTTTCTAAAAAACATATAGATTCCAAAGAAAATTCCATATATCAAAATGCAAATAATTCGGGCTTTTTCGATTCCAAACTTTGTGATAAAAGGAAGTACAATCGAATAGAACAAAATCACTAAAGCGAAACCTAAACCAGCAGCTATTAAGGCATCCCGAAGCATATTGGTATCCATATGGGTATTTTGTATTGCACTCATAAGTCCTGTAAAGAGTATATTAATAACTGCTCCAACGAATGTAAGTAATAGGAGAACCATATATTTTGCTAGGATAATATCATTCCGATTTATGGGTAAGGTTAAAGCGTAATTGTCCCATTTTGCATAGTCATCGTATCCATAGGTCGTTAACATTAATAAGCCGAATACCAAAGTAAATATAGAACCAAAGTAGGATGCATCTTTCATTATATAGGAGGATATACCGTATATAAGTATAATAAATCCAAGAACTTTAATATTACGCTTTAAATTAATAAAATCCTTAATAATTAAGCCAATCATTCAAACATCTCCTTCCTTCGAACTACAAATAACATAATTTCTTCGATGGATACTTTCTCCACCTCAAATTGTTGGTATATTCGTTTAAAACGTTCCTTACTATGAATCATAACTTCTGCACCAAATCCGTTTTCTCGGATCCCAACAACGAATGAGGAATCAATGTTCCTAATATCATTTTTACGACATCGAATAATACCATGTTGATAGATTAAATCATCCTTACTTTTACTAAAAACAATCCTTCCCTTATGAATAAAGGTGACATAATCCGCAATCTTTTCAATATCACTGATGATGTGAGAAGATAAAAGGATGGTGTGATTTTCATTCTGAATAAACTCCATGAAAATATCTAGAATTTCATCTCGGATAATGGGATCCAAGCCACTGGTTGCCTCATCTAAAATTAAAAGCTTCGATTGATGAGAAAGTGCAATTGCTATGGAGAGCTTCATCTTCATACCCCGGGAATATCCTTTGAATATCTTGTCTTGGGGTAAGTTTAACTTCTTTAGATAATGATTGAATACCTTCTCCTCCCAGTTAGGATATATGTTCTTCATTATAAAATTAATGTTTTTTGCATTCATATTATCATGGAGATTACTACCATCAAATACCACTCCAATCTGAGCTTTTATATCTTTGGGTAGATTTTTTGAATCCCTTCCTAGAACATTTATAGTGCCTTCGTCCGTATGAATTAGGTCTAAAATAGCTTTTATGGTTGTTGTCTTTCCAGCTCCATTTTCACCAACAAATCCCATAATGGTTCCCTTGGGTACGGTAAAATTAATTTGATTCAAGGAAAAGTCTTTATAGTGTTTTGTAACATTATTAATTTCAATTGCATTGGTAATTCGCTCTATTCCCATCATGATTATTCCTCCTCATAGATCAATTTCATTATTTCCTGTAATTCATCTAGCTTAATGCCTCCCGCTTTTGCTTCCGCTACGGCTTTTGATATATGTTCTTCCACAAGTCGGAACTGTTCTTCCCTTACAAAGTCCATATTCTTCTTAGCTACATAGCTACCTTTTCCAACTACAGTATAGATAAAACCATCCCGTTCTAAATCATCATAGGCTCTTTTCGTTGTAATAACGCTAATACGTAGCTCCTTTGCTAAGGCTCGCATGGAAGGCAATAGATCACCAGCTTGTAATTCACCACTTATGATCATCTGTTTAATCTGAATGGTAATCTGTTCATATATTGGTTTATCACTGGAGTTACTTATAATGATGTCCATTCTCCACCTCCTTGCCTAGTGTTATTGGTGTGTATAACCGTATATATCGTCTATATACACTATACATACATAGGGATATAATGTCAACCCCCTTTTTTCGGTTTTTATTATTGAATTGGAAATTAATTCTTTATATAATTGTTTTGAGTTTTGGATTGTGATAAGATGATTTTAGAATTTATGAACTACTATAATCTTTGGAGGAGTCATGAAAAAGAAAAGATCTTTTAAAATTGCTGGAAAATTAATCGGAGGACTCATCCTTCTTCTGGGTATTTTATTTGTTGTCGGCAAACTATTTCTCGATCCCTACCGGGGTACCATAAGGACTTGGTCCTCATCACCGTCGAAACCATTGGATTATCTCTTAAGTTCTGAAGAAGCCAGGGAGGATATTTCATTTCTGATGAACAAACTCAAAGAACGCCATCCCGCCTTTCTTGATGGTATACCCAAGGCAGTTCAAGAGCAATACGATAAAGAGATGGATGGAATAAATGGAGAAATTTCCGTTTTACATTTGTGGCAAGCATCGGCTCGGATTCTATCAAAACTAAAGGATGGTCATACAAATATTGGTTATCAGACCAAGGAACCATACCGCTTGCCTCTTAACTTTCATTATGAAGATGGGGTCTTATCCTGTATGGATGATTCGTTCCAGGAATTTACTGTATCTAAAATCAACGGGCTTTCTTGGGAGAATCTTTATCAAACTTATAAAGAGCAGTTTTCTTATGAGTTAGAAAGCTATGCACTCTATAGGTTTGCACAAAAACTCCCCTATAAAACCTTCCTTGCTTTCATTGGTTTAGACCCCTCTAATCCAATAACCCTTACCATACTTACAGAGAAAGGAGAAGAGGAAGTCACTTATTCCTTTGCTTTAGAAGAAATCAGTGATCAAGAGTCCGATGATATCCCTTTTGTATCCTACACCATTGATCAAGAAAAGAGTCTAGGGATATTCACCTTACTCAGCTGTGATAATACCCCCTATTATCGGGATACGGTAAAACAATTTTTTACAGAGGTGAAAGAAAATGATATTCAATATATCGCAGTAGATCTCAGAGATAATCCAGGGGGTAATTCATCGGTAGCCGATGAGTTTATTCGATATCTAAATATTGAAAAATACTATATAACTGGAGGTTGCGATATTCGCTATGGTCCATTTTTAAAGAAGTATTCCAAAAGTATAACAAAGAACAAACAAATTGAGGATCTCGTTTTCAAAGGAAAAACCTATGTATTAACCTCCACGCAAACCTTCAGTTCAGCAATGATGTTCGCAACCATCCTATCCGATAACCAAATAGGTGAAATTATCGGGGAAATACCAGGAAATATGCCATCCTCTTATGGAGATATTCTTTATTTTCAAACTCCAAATGCGAAATTAGATTTTACCGTCTCCTATAAATACTTCCGAAGAATAGATGATTCCAAACTAAATCTTCCCCTAATACCGGATTATGAAGTTGATGCAAATAATGCAATCCATCAATTATACGAGATCATTCATCAGAAGGAAACATAAAATTAAATATTAAAACACCCCAAAAATCTTTGATAGGCTTCTCTTTAAGTAGACAAGGCAAATACCAGGTCTACAAAAAGGGAAGCATTTCATTTTCTTTGGGGTGATTTTACTTCTAAACTCCTATATAAGCTTTGATTAATTTTAAGGTATTCTCTAAGGCACTTTTATGGGTTCTTTCCATACCATGGGAAGCATGAATCCCCTGGCCAATTAATGCACCACGGATATTATTCCCGCCACGAAGTGCTGAGGAAACATCCGACCCATAATGGGGGAAGATATCTACCACATAATCGATTTCATTTTCCGTGGCAAGACGGATTAAATGACTGGTTAGTTCGTAATCATAAGGGCCAGTGGAATCTTTGGCACAGATGGACACCTTATACTCAGAACCATTCAAATCATCTCCTATGGCTCCCATATCTATAGCAACCAACTCTGTAATATCTTCTGGTAGCCAACTAGCACCAAATCCTACTTCCTCATAATTACTGATTAGAATCTTTATCTTTCTTTCCGGTAAATCACCAGTCTCTGAAATATCTTTTAAGATTCCCAGCAAAACTGCTACCGATGCTTTATCATCCAAATGTCTAGACTTTATAAAACCTGATTCCGTTAATTCAAATTTGGGATCAAAACTAATATAATCACCGCTGTTAATACCCAGTGCCAGTACATCTTCTTTATTATGGATTCTTTCATCTACTCGTACCAACATATTTCTTTCCGTTCTCTCCAATGTCTTGGCATCATCATAGCTATGGACAGAAGAGCTTTTAATGAGAATTGTCCCTGTATATGTCCGACCATCCCTGGTATGAATCTTACAGTAGCTGCCCTCCACGCTATGCATGGTATATCCGCCGACCAGTGTGAATCTTAGCGTACCTTCCTTGTCGATGGAACGAACCATTGCTCCTAAGGTGTCTACATGGGCGGATAATCCAATGGTTTCATTCCTTTTTCCCGGAACCGTGATGATTAAGCCACCCTTTTGACTATATTCACTAGAAAAGCCGAAGCTGAGGGCTTCCTTCTCAACAAACTCCATTACCTCCTTGGTATACCCCGAAGGACTAGGAATGTTTACCAGTTTCTCTATTGATTTTATGATATAATCCAAAGTGTCCATACTTATTTTCTCCTTTATATATAATCTCGCATACTAGCTTACGGCCTCTAACCAATTGCCTTACTCATGACTAAGGTCACAAGTATACGGACAAATCTTATCAAAACTAATTATACTAGAAATATTTCAAATTACAACAAATCGATTTCATGTTATTATGAATGATAGCTCGGAATTTCAAAGTAAATTTAAGTCCTTATAATTATTTTAAAAAATTTAAAAATTATTGAAGACTTTATTTGATTACTACCGTTATAGATAGTGAAGAGTGAAAGGAGGCGGATAAAATCAGCAAGGAAGAATACTATGAATATCTGATTGATACCTATCAGAATCTGGTATACTCGATCTGTTATAAAATAGTAAATGATTATTATGATGCAGAAGATCTAGCACAGGAAACCTTTATATCCGCTTATCAACACCTTCCAACCTTCGATCGCAAGTACGAAAAATCTTGGATTTGTAAAATTGCGACCAACAAATGCTTGGATTATTTAAAACATTCCAGACGCAAGAGTATACCAACGGAAGATAATTACTTCCAAATCCAATTAGACAAGAATCCAACACCAGAGGAAAATGCTTTAGAACATGAAGTGAAAACACAATTATACCAACATTGCCTTCAGCTAAAGGAACCCTATCGAAACGTTGCCTTGGATTATTTTTATTTTGAGCGAACTGCTGCTGAAATATCAGATAAGACTGGTAAGAATCTAAAGACCGTTCAGACTCAGATTTATCGTGCTAAGGCCATGCTGAAGAAAAAATATCGAAAGGAGGCAGAACTATGAATCGTATCGGTCACATAAGTGAAAATGAAATACTTGCTTTTCAGCAAGCTTCCATGTCATTAGAAGAAAAAGAAGAGTTTCTGGAACATATCTGCTCCTGCGATTTTTGTTCTGAGATCCTGGCTAACTCTATGGAGGATTATATTATTCCAGCTCCCAGGGATATGAAGGCTAATATTCTCAAAACGGTAAATCGGCCTGATATAAAGATCAAAACCAAAACAAAAGAATACTCCAAACAAGTGCAACTTTGGTTATATGGATTGAAAGTGGGAATGGCAACCATTGGAGCTTTATTATTATTAATATTTACTATGAATTATAGTAATGGCAGGGACTTGACCAGCCACCATGATGAAATCCAGTATGAACGACAAGAAAGGGAGGATTCCAAATCCTTTACAAGCCAATTAAGAGAAAATATGGATTCTATTAGCAGTACTATATTGGATTTTTCTAATTCCATAATCAATAGGGAGGTTTTTAATCATGAAAAGAAAGAAAAATAGTTTTTTTACCTTTATATTTTCCCTGCTACCGGGAGCCGGACAGATGTATATGGGATTTATGAAAAGAGGGCTTAGCTTAATGACAATCTTCTTTTTCGTAATCTTTCTATCCGCCTGGCTAAATCTGGGCACCTTGTTATTTTCCTTACCCATTATCTGGTTTTTTGCCTTTTTCGATACCCATAACCTACGCTCAGCACCGGATGAGGAATTCTATGCTCTAGTGGATGATTATTTATTGCTACCGGATATCCCCAAGGATAAATTTCAGAGCTTTCAGAAAAAATATAGAAATGTTTTGGGCATTGCTTTCCTGGTAATTGGGGTATCAGTACTTTGGAAAAACTTATTTCAAACCATAAGACATTGGCTACCTGCTCAAGTAAGACATATCATAAGTGATTTTATATATATCCTCCCTCAATTATGTATTGGGATAGGTATTATAGTATTAGGAATTTACTTAATTCGAGGCAAGAAAAGAGAATTAGATATGAATGAGCCAATCAGAAGCCTTGAAGATAAAGGAGGCAACACAGTATGAAAACACGTCGAGTAGGAACCTTTACCTTAGGAGCTTTATTAATAAGCTTTGGTATCCTATTTCTCTTAAATATCTTTTTTGTAGGTTTAACCTATGAATTTATATTTCGATTATGGCCAATTATCTTTATCTTTTTAGGACTTGAAATCCTAGTAGCTAACTTCAATCAGCAAGAAGAGGATAAATTGACTTATGATAAAGCAGCCATCGCATTAATTATACTACTATCCTTCTTCGCAATGGCAATGGCAATTGCCGACATCTGTATCCGGTATGCTGGAACCCATATAGAAAGGTTTATCGGATAATAGAATAATAACAAAAAGAGTGATGCAGAACATGGTTTCTTTACAAGAGGTTCTCCCATTTTTCCTCTCAACCATGTTTTGCATCACTAAACTTTTTAAGCATAAACCACCTAATTTCTTAACTATTTTTCCGGATATAAATTTGTAAAGCTTTTATGGCTAATACCAAAGCAGTAATCGACAATACAATAATAGCTATGCCAGATACTATAAATATTAGTTGAAAAAACAAAAAGCCAAATACCATGAAAATCCCCCTTTTTTAAAAGAAACTTACCTTACTTCAACACACCGATCTGATTCAATGGATACACTCGAAATACTGCTTTCCCCTCAACCTGGCGGATATCGACTAAGCCAAACTCTCTACTGTCGGAGCTAACCATTCGGTTGTCTCCTAATACAAATAATTGGTTCTTACCAACCTTCACGGGCAGATGAAAGACTCCGGACAAGGTATCCCCCTTGGCATATGGTTCTTCTAAAGGTTCCCCATTTAAGTAGACATATCCATCCTGAATATCAATCTCATCTCCTTCTACTCCAATGACCCTTTTTACTAATCTCTTATGTAATTCCTCTTCATGATTTTTTCTAAAAATGTTAAATAAATTTTCTGCACTTCGCAAAATTTCACTTAAAATATTTCCTTTGTTTTCGTATTTCAAGAAAATAATGATATCCCCTCGTTTGGGTTTGGTAAATCGATAGGTTATTTTATCCACAATTAAACGTTCATTATCAAACAAAGTATTCTCCATGGAGCTTTCATCCACTTGAGCCTGGGCGATAATTGTACTATTTAATAGAATTGCCATAGCAATTGCACTAAGCAACATTACAACCCAACTCCGAATCTCTCTAAATATCTTTTGTTGTTTATCTTTGCGACTTAGCTCTGAATGATTTTCATTTACATGTTGATCCATAATTTTTTGTCCTCCAAATTTACATTAACCAAATTATAACATTAAGACTATTAAAATAGAATACCTTTGATAAATTTTCTTATCCCTGTTAGAAGTATGATTCCAACCTATCATTCCAATACTAATCTAAGATATACTTTTATTTTAATCAATAAAATATCTTGTTTATTAAAATTACCAATACTTCCCTTAGAATGTATTTTCTATTTCCTAGTGATAAAGATTAAGAAAAAGTCTATCTCATAATATTATTCTTACCAATTTAACCGATTAAATTTTAATTTAAAAATCAAATTTAAAATGCTATGTTTAAGAACTAATTTAAAAATCTATCTTTTGAAACCTATTATTAAAATCTATCTTTGAAACCTATTATTAAATTCTATCTTTGAAACCTATTTTAAAATTCTATCTTTTGAAACCTATTTTTAAAATCTATCTTTGAAACCTATTTTAAAATTCTATGTTAA